>ERZ826016.235-NODE-235-length-72535-cov-19.058430_pt1 | contig 72535 bp, 52 predicted proteins | sample MGYA00519872_ERZ826016 | MGnify/ENA primary metagenome ERZ826016 (study PRJEB31778, sample SAMEA3449218) | human gut metagenome | biome: human gut; feature: human-associated habitat; material: faeces | place: United Kingdom | collected 2010/2012 ... | reverse complement strand
AAGTGCTTTATAAATTTTTTCGTTGATTTTGTTGCACTTGACTTGACAATCTATCTTAGAAAAAATTTGTGAAATCTGACTTTGATTATTTTTTAACGCTTTTACAGTTGGTTAAGAAGAATATATCGGTTGTTTTTTAGAGCGTTGTTCTTTATCTACCCAAAAGATATTTATATTTCATAAGACTTGAAATAATTTCATTAATAAGTTATAATATGGTAAAAGCGATTAATCTTATAATCAAATTAATATAGGTGGCAACAAAAATGAAAATTGCAATTTGTGATGATGAACAACTGTTTTTAAATAAATTAAAACAAGAGATATCTGAAATTCTGGTTGATTATGATTATGAAATTATGGAATTCAATTCAGGTGAAGATTTTTTGAGTACATATAAAGAGCAGGAATATGATATTATTATTCTTGATATTGAAATGAATGGAATAAACGGTTTAGATACAGCTCGTGAAATTCGCAAAACAGATCGAAGTACAGTTATAGCTTTTCTCACGAGTTATGAAAGCTTTGCAGTTCAAGGATATGAGGTTAAAGCAGAACGATACATATTAAAACAGCAGCCGTCCAATATGTATAGGGATCAATTGATGTCACTATTTAGAGAATACAGATTAAAGCATAAAATGTTTGTTTATAATAATGTGAATAAAGCTTTTTCAGCAAGATTATCTGATATTCAGTATTTTGAGGTATATGTAAGAACAATAATCGTTCATGTTTTTGATGGTGATAATAAGACTTTTAATTATTACGGCAAACTTTCCGAACTTGAGGAATTATATGTGTCAGATGGTTTTGTCAGAGCCGGCAAAAGCTATTTGGTTAATATATCTAATATAAAGCATATAGATAAAGACGGAATGTATATGCTGAATGGGGATTTTATATCAATGGGACGTTCGGTCAGAACAAAAGTTGTTGAAGCCTATATGGATTATCTTTCTGGAAGGTGATAACAGTGGGGGATATATTCGCTCAAATTATTGAGATGCTGAACATAATGTCTGAAATGAGTATTATTTTTACATATTTTTCAAAGGTGCTGAAGAAAAAATACAATTGTAATGCAGTATATATAATGGCATATTTTTTGTCGGTAATTGCATTGTTTATAGTTGTATCTGCTGCAGCTGCGCCAATGTCATTAATGACAACAACAGTTTGTATTCTTTTGATATTGAGTATAACGATTTATTCCGAAAAGCTTATTATTAAATTGTTTTATGTATTTATTTACGTTATGATAATATTTATCGCCGATCCCATTCTTATGGGCATTATGTATTTACTGAGGTTAGGAAGTCCGAATGAAGCTCTTGAAACAGGAATTGAGCGTATATTGGGGATGGTTGGAACAAAATTTTTGTACTTTTGGATGGTATTGATTGTAAGCAGAGTTCTAATGAAAAAAGTTAAAGAAATACCTATATGGCATTGGATCTCAATTATTTTAATGCCAATAATTAGCATTGTTGTATTGTATTCAATTTTTATTTCTATAGCAGCAGCCAATAATACTCACAATATGATTATATATCTTATATCAATATTGGGAATGGTCTATATAAATGTTGTAATGTTTAATTTCTTTGAAAGCTATTCAAAACAGATGAAACTTGCATTTATGGAGACAGTAGCAGAACGAGAAGCTGAAAATTACAGAGGATTAAGGTTATCTTATGCTGAAATGCAGAAATTGAAGCATGACTTTCAAAATGAATTGGCTGTATTAAAAAATATGATTGAAAATAGATGCTATGAGAGTGCAGATAAGCATATATCAGAGGTGTCAGATTTTATTAATAAATCAGCAGCAATATGCTATACGGGAAATGAAGCTGTCGACTCGCTTATTAATATAAAGATCAAGCAGGCAGAGGCATATAACATTAAAATTGCAACAAAAGTACACTTATTTACTGAAATGAATTACAATTCGTTGGAATTGTGCCGAATTATAGGCAATGCACTTGATAATTCTATTGAAGCCTGCTGCAAGGTTGAAATTCAAAAACGTTTTATTTATATATCTTTTAAAGAAATAAATGATAATGTATTGCTGGAAATATCAAATTCGTCATGTATAGCCGATACGGAGTGGCTTGTCAGCACAAAGTCGGACAAGGGTATGCATGGATATGGAATACAAAGTATTTGTTCATCGGCTGAGCGAATAGGGGGAAATGTTAATTTTAAATATGACAATGGTATTTTTACAATGAGATTGTTATATAATCTTGAAAAAGTCAGAAAACTGTAAATTCAGATGTTAGTTCACGACATAATGCCGGCATTTCACGACAAAACTATTTAAAATACGATATAATATGTGCTATACTCTTGGATGAGGTGATGGATGTATGCTCCAAAAAATATCTAAGAGTATGGCGCATTTTTTTGTTGTTCAAAATGTTTCAAAACCTGAGTATGAAGCTGTGTATGCATATGGTGCTGAAATTTTGTTATCAACTGTAATCAACGGGTGTATAGCTGCTGCAATAGCAATATTAACCAAAACAGTTTTCCCATCACTTATTTTCTTATTAGTTTTTATTTTAATGAGAAGAACAGCAGGAGGTTATCACGCTGATACTCATATTGGATGTATGGCTATACTTGTTTTGGTTCATTTAGCTTTTGTTATTCTCATCAAGAACATATCAACTAATATAACGGTCACATATTCGATCGGATCAATAATTTTTACATCATTATCAGTATATTTTTTTGCACCGGTTGAACATCCAAATAAGCCGCTTAAAGCAATTGAACGTAATATTTTACGAAAGAAAGCGGTGATATATGTTACGATTATTACAGCTATAGATATAATTTGCATTCTGATTAATCATGTCGAGATATCTGTATATATTTCGAGCGGATTTTATGTTTCATCGACAGCGATGCTTTCAGAAAAGATTGCCCATCGGGGAGTAAACTAAATTGAGAAATGATGAAAAGTTATTCAGAACAGCAGTAACTGCAATTATTATGATTTTGATAAAGGTTGTGTTATCATTGGCAAGTCATAGTATTTATGCAATAACACTTTACCAACCATCAGAATCGGATAATATATACTCTTATATGGAAGGAGGCTTTTTTAATGAAGAAGCTCGGTAAGTTATTTAAACTTGGAATATCACTTATAGCTGCTTTATCAGCAATAGCAGCTATGGGGATTTCAGTAAACGCTTGTCACCTTTGGTTTGCGCAGCCAAAGGTTCCTAAAGAACTTGATGCGTTCAGAAATGAAAATAAATAAAAACAGAATGGGCATTATGCGGACAAACATTTGCATAATGCCCATAGAAATGGAGTGAAGTAAATGAAGCCATCTTTTAAAATAAGATTAAGAAGGTCTGTATCGGCAGTCCTTGCTGCCTCAATAGCAGCATCCGTATTTACGGCTGTTCCGGTATATGCCGAAACAAGTTCGGCAACATATACCTATGACGGTTATAAGGTGGATTATGCTGTAACAAACGAATGGTTTGGCAATCAAAATGTAAACGTTACCTTAACAAATACATCAGATGAGCCAATTCTCAATTGGGCGCTGGGCTATGATGCAAACGGTGAGATCAGCGGCATATGGAACGGTTATGTTTACAGCAAATCCGATGAAGATTACATAATCAAAAATTCGGGTTATAACTATGAGATAGAACCTTATCGTTCGGTAAATTTCGGATATACTTTATCGGGAAATGAGCTTGAAGCTCCCGAAAGGTTTGAACTTTGCTCAAAAAGAGTTGACAAAGCGTCCGGTTATGATGTAAAGTTAAATGTAACGGGAGATTGGGGCGACAGTTTTCAGGCAGAACTTATTGTAACCAACACTTCCAATACTGCACTTGAAGCGTGGAAGCTTGATTTTGACAGCAATTTTGAGATCACAAATCTTTGGAACGGAAAAATAATCGAATCCAGTGATAACGGTTACAGCATTGCAAGCCAAATGTGGACCAATCCCATTGCAGGCGGCGGTTCAGTATCAATAGGCTTGACTGCAAATAAAAAGGATTCCGAAGAGCCTGCTGTCAGCAATGTCCGCTTATCTGAAGTTGTAATTGACAATAGTGGTTCGACCGATGAACCGGCAGTTCCCGGAGAAGAAAAAATCAAGATCACTGCTGATGCACGTTATAATGCAAATGACGGCACAGCCGATATTTCCTGGAATACAAATGTCAGCAATGGCACATTTGATGTTATGTATTCGGAAGACAATATCGAATACACACAGATTGCAAGTGTATCGGACGATAACTCCTATACATATGCTCTCGGAGATATCTGCGGAACAGTATATTTTAAGGTAAGACAGACAACGGAAAGCGGTCAGGTGGCTGAAAGCCCTGTTGTATCTATTGATATTCCGGTGCCTTCTGTTTCCGAAAAGCCTGTTGTTAACGTATCAGCCGAATATGATCCCGAAACTGGATATATTGTTGTGTCATGGGAAACAAGCGTTGACGGCGGTACTTTTGATATTTATGTATCTGTTGACGGCGGAGAATTTTCAAAAATCGGTTCTGTTTCCGATACCACAGCTTTTTCATTTGCTCCCGAAGTATCAGGCAGCTATGATATAAAGGTTGTACAGACAACAGACGTGGGAATGATCGGTGAAAGCAGTGTTATAAATGTGTCCTGCATTATTCCTGACCCCATACAGGATATTGATTGGTCCGATACAACAGATACGGATAATGACGGTCTGACAGACGTTTATGAAAAGTATTACTTTGAAACGGATCCCGAAAATGCCGATACTGACAGAGACGGTCTGCCTGACGGATATGAAGTATATTATCTTGGAACCGAACCTAAAAAGGCTGATTCCGATGATAACGGCATTTCCGATGCAGATGAGGATTTTGATAAGGACGGTCTGAGCAATCTTCGTGAATATGAGCTTGGAACAGATCCGAACAATGCTGATACCGACTCTGACGGACTTACCGATAATGATGAGATCAGCAAGTATGGCACAGATCCTTTAAAGTATGATACCGATGAAGACGGTATTTCCGATGGTGATGAAGTTGCCCTCGGACTTGACCCTACAAGTGCATCCACAAACGGAACACCTGATTCGGAACGTACCTTTATGCAGCATATCGGTGCAGATTCCGAAAATTTTGCAGCTGTAAATACAGAAGAAAATCCTTTTAAGGTATCTATTGATATTACAGCAGCAGGTGTTGCAGGCAACAATCTTTCGGCACGTAAAAGCGGATATTCCAATGCAATTAAAAATGACGCTATTCTCGGTATTTCTCCTGAATTTGTTTATACCGACGGCTTAAAGGTTGAAGACGTTGTTATCAATTTTGATATTAATGACAGTGCCGTAAATAATACGAATGGCAAGTACACATCTCTTTCCGATGAATTTGTGGGTATAAAGCGTCTAAATGTTTTCAAGTTCTTTGAAGATACCAATATGCTTCTGCCCATTGAGACATTCCATGATGTTGAGAGCGGCAGAGTTTATACTCATGTTGACGAACTTGGCACTTATTGTCTTATGGATATGGAGGTGTGGCTGGAAAGTATAGGATTTGAAGCAAGTGAATATTCTGTTGCTTCAGTAAGTACTTCTGATGCTAAGTCAAATGATGCCAGCGAAGAAGAAAGCACAAATAATGCAGAATCGGAAGAAAAAGAATGCCTTGATGTTGTGCTGATAGCTTATCCAAATAATGGAATCCTCGATCTTGTCAAGACAGAATTAGTAAAGACATGTGGAATGATATTTGATGAGGCAGATAATCAGGGATATTTCGAAACAAGAATATATTTGGTTTCATTTTTGGGCGATCCTCTTCAGATAAGCGACGATAAGTTGTATGTGGAGAATATTGATGAAGCCACAACTGTGATTAACAGAATACAATCAGGTGTTTCTTCGAATATAAATTCTAATTCGTATATGCTTACCAGAGCAGTAAATTGCGTTAATGACATGTTATACAATGATTTTAGAAGTAACAGTAAAAAGTATTGTTTTATCGTAGATGCTATAAGTAGCCCTGCATGTGGATACGAGCATTATGGTATTGAAAAATTAAAAGAAAATGGTACAAAAGTATATTTTGAGTGTAATAGCGGCAATGAGAATTACTCAAAATATTTAATGCTTGCTACCGATGCGGTTTGCGGTGAAATAAGGATTGAAAAGGGCAGATATAATTTCGGCGATTTTATAGTTGAAAATATTTTTAAAAAAACGGCAAAACGTCACGTTATAATAACATCCTCAGGATTGAAAGTACTCCCTGATTATTTTGAAAAGGTATATAATCTGACAGGACAGGATTTTGATAATGATGGTATAGCTGATCCCAATGAGATTAATCTCGGGTTGGTAACTGTAAACGAAGACGGGGTAATTAATTATCCGAGCTTTGATGAAATTGCAGAAAAGTATTACGGATTATTCTATGTTGAAAATGGCTTGGAAAGACTAAAACGAGATCTTGATACTACTTTGCGTAATTATATGCAAGTAATTAAGGTTATGCCTATCAAATCTGATCCGACAAGCGCAGATGGGGATGGGGATGGCGTTTCCGATATTGATGATAAAATTCCTTTACAATATGGTGTTAATAAAAATTATTTCTTTGTTTATGAAAATTCGAAAGGTGAAAATGGATTCATGACCCAAGCTTTGTCAATGATAAAAAGTAATTTCAGCAATGAGGAAAATATAATTTCTGTTATAACATATCCAGAGGATCTGATTCGTGAGTGGAATAACATTGATTATGCAGATAATGTATTTTTATATTTGCACGGAAGCATAAGTGAAGATTTGGGTGTTGGAAGTATTGGTTTACAGGATAAAAGTTCGGATATTGTTAAAAGCATCCAATTGTTATATTCGGAACTGACACAAGGTTTTTTGAGTACCTCAGAGGGTAAAATCTTGTATTTTGAAGATAAGCATATTCTTGAAAATGTTTTCTTTCTACCATGTAATGGTGGAACGATGTTCTCGGATATTTATAAAATTAATTCTTATGATGATACTTTTAAAACCAGTTTAGCATATGAATTTGCTAAACATATACTCTCGGATGCTCCAGTAATTGCATTGTGTGACAGTTCAGTTAATTATATGATATTTGGTGATAAAGCTCCTTATACAGATAATATTGTAAATGGAGTCTGGTATAAGTATTATTGTACACAGAATTACGAAGGTGCATACTCATTTGTTAGAAAAAAGTGCGATAATGCAATGTTAAATATGTATAAATACATTTAAATAAAGAGGGGAAGTGAAAATGAAAAAAAGCAAAAAAAAAGTTAAAGCGATGTGTGCATTAATTATATTAATTATATTTTATCTCATAATAGTAAATTCACCACTCAATTATACATTTGAAGAAAACAGCAGTGGATATACCGTTACAGGACAAAGAATATGGTTTCCTTTCATATTGGTACCCAATGGGTATAACTCAGAAAAGGTTACAATAGTTGGGGCTGGTGCATTTGAGTGGAATGAGATTTTAATTGCATATATTCCTGATTCTGTTGTTTTAATAGAAGATGGTGCTTTTGCAAATAATAAAAAAATGTTTTACGTATATATAGGCAATTCGGTTGAGAAGATTGGAGTGGATGCGTTTGCATATTGTACACGCTTAAAAAATGTAAGAATGTCATCTAAAATTAAAAACATAGATAATCTAGCATTTGAAGAGTGTTATAAATTAAAAGGATTGGATTTTCCTGAGGGATTGATAAGGATTGGGGCATGCGCATTTACTGGGTGTGATTTTACTGAAATCTGTTTTCCTGAATCACTTTTGGAAATCGGAGATAAGGCTTTTAAGAATTGCAATAAATTATCCGATGTTTCCTTTAAATCCACGAATACAATATATAGTGAAAACACATTTGAAGGAACATTGTGGTATGAGCAGGTTTATTATGATGCTTTAATTAGTAAATGATTATGATAAGCTGTATACTAAAAATAGCATTCAAGATTTACCACGACTTTGAATGAAAGTGCCCTCCGCTGAAAAATTGGCGGAGGGTAAAATGGGTAAATTTGCCAATAATCCAAGCGAAGAAGAAAGCGCAGATAATACATCTGGTGACGACAATTGCCACGATGTAGTGCTGATTGCTTACCTAGTACATCTGCCCTAATACCGTAATTTATAGGAGGAATTTTATATGAGCAATCTAAATAATTTATTTTCAAACCAGAAACCGACCTTATTGCAGGATATTATGACATCAAAGGAGTGGATTTCTAAGGGCCTTAATTCATCAAACTATGCAGCTGATTTTTCTATAAATAGTTTTAAGGAAATTGACCGCTTTTTTGATGAGCAGAATACGCCTGACGGTATATTAAGCCGAAATCGTGGTCAAATACTGTTTGCCCTCGGTGCATACATCGGAGAGGTGATAATTTCCGTGTGCGGCGGCGAATGGCTCACAGATGATAATGACCCTCAGGGAGAAATCAATGTTGCTGTCAAGCTCAAAGACGGCAGTACTATTTTCCCAGTGCAGCGAGCTATGAAACGATATATGAATGGTAAAGAAGACAGTATTTATGATTACGGATATGTTTTGAGCGAAAAATGCGGCAAAAGCTTAGACTAATTGTGGAAAACGCTGATGTAAGACGTTCTCATACTATGATCGAGCACTTAGAGATATGTTCATAAAAATTCAGAAACATAGAAAAGATCATTTTTACGTTTTAGCAAGTTTGACAGAAGATAAATAGTGATTTATAAAAGAATATAATATTTAAAGGATTTATGTGTAAAAGCATAGATCCTTTTTGTTTGCTGCAACCATAATTGTTCGCATTTAATTTACAGAATGTTCAAGCACGCATCTTATCATAAATTCCATTGCCAAACAATGAATTTATACACTCATAACCACTAATAGCTTATCATAACCTGTAACAAACTATCATATCTATCACTCCTCCGTTCATAAACTCCGATTATCACGATTTGATATAATAGAAATATCAAAAACGAACGAAAGGGATAGAACAATGAAGCTGAAAAAGTGCGTGGGATTTCTTATAGGAGCGGCGGTTATGCTTACAGGCTGTATGAGTACATCTGCCGATGATGAGCTTACACCGCAGGAAAAGGAACTGAAAGCTGTGCGGAGCTGGTTTGAAAATGATATGACCGATGAGGACGAGTTTTCAGACCTTACAGACTATCAGTACTATTCCCGAACGATCGGGCTTGAAATGAACGATCTTCTTTCACCGGATATGTGGGAAGTGTATTATTCGGATTTAATCAATCTCAATAAAGAGATAGACGGCACTTCTGTTTACCTCATAAGGCTCAATCCCGACAAGCTCCTTGAAATCTGGGCAGATAACAGCAATATGACCGCCGACGGGATATGTTCGGAGCTTGGAACGAACCGTGACGAGCTTTACTACAACTTCGGCTATTCCGCAAACTCAGTTGGATATGCCAAGAACCATAAAGAAAACAAGGTCAGCTATTCCGAAGCCGAGGAGCGTATCTTCGGTGCGGACAACGGAGAAAACAGGCAGACGGTTTTCAGCACACATTTTCTGAAAGTGAATATTGCAGGCAGATACGGCGTGACATACGCAGGCACAGACGAGAGTTTTGATATAAAACAGCGTGACCTGCTGAAAAGCATAACAAAGCCCAAAACATATAATTATTCGGACTATTCACCGCAGGAATATTCTCCTGCATTTGTAATAAACGGAGTGGGAATAAAGCGTATTCTGCCCCTTTCACTTCCCAACGGCTGGGCAAATGCCGCAGATACAGACGTTACCCTTATGTTCAATATGTCCCCGTTCTCATACGGCTGTACCGACGAGGACAGGATAGATATTTTCGCAGAGGAAGCACCCGAAAATACCGATGTTCCGGTGGAACATATTGAAGAAACGGAAGGAGTGACGGAATAATGATAGGCGATGACGCTTGCAGCACCTTTGTGGCACTTCTGAAAAGCATTCTGGATATTGTCAGCTCTATTGAAAAGGAAAAGAACAGGGCAAACGCCGCAAAGAAGCCCAATGTTCCCAAAATAAAGGTGGGAAAATTATCAAAACAGCATTTTGAAAAGCTCCAAAAAGCAGGAGCGGAATTCAAGTATATTACCGTACCTGCCGAAAAGCTTTCCGAAATAGAGAAAACCGTCAGGAAAATGGGCGGCTCATATTTCAACGCACAGGTGGGGGATAACAATAATGCCGTTCTTGCCGTGCCTGCAAGTCAGCTTGACCTTCTGAATATGGCAATGAAGCACGTTGTCGCAAATGAGCTTGCTGAAAACTCCGATAAGATAATCGTCAAGGACGGAAAAGACCTTATTGATTCGGAAGATATAGGGCTTGTCAGCCGTATAATGAACAAATACGATATTCCCGTTATCACATTTAAGACCGAGGACGATAAGTATATGAACGTTGTCCCCAAAGAATATGAGGGACAGTATTCAAAGGCATTGTCGGAAGCGGAGCAGATAAAAAATCAAGTCGGCAATATCGAGGTCACACGTTACGAACAGACCGCACCTCTGGATGCTCTTGGCTTTGAAGCATATCTTGTGACACAGGACGAAGCCAAAGAGCTTTCCGCTGCCGCCAATTCCGAAAAGCTGGATATATCCTTTGTGCCTTACGGGGATAAGGTTGCGGTAATGTATAATTCGGACATTTCCGACAAGATAGAAAATGCAAGGAAAGCATATAGAGATAGCTTGCAGGAAAGCGAGGACTTTCTTATCAAGGTATATGATAATATCATTACCCTTGATATGGAAAAACTCAACATTGAGGAGCTGAATACCGCAGACAGCTATTTTATGCGAGTACCCAACACCTCTGCACAGGACTATATCCGCATAGGCAAATCCGAAGCTGAAATGATTAACGGCGGAAAAACTCTGAAAACAGAGCTTGACCTTGAAAAATCCTATCCCGTATATGACGTTTCGGGAAAGGTAAAGAGAACTGTCAGCGGAAGTGAGCTTACAGGATATTTCAATACCCGAAACAGACATATCAATAAAGATACAGCCGTGTATAAATACGGCACAGAGGTTGGAGAGCTTCGCCGAATCGACCTTTTCAATGCAAAGAAAAATGAGCTTATCAGCGTGAAAATGGGAAGTGCCGAGGAAATGCGGACAGCCCTCAAGGAAAGAGGACTTAACAGCAAGACTGTAAACAATCTACTCGATGACGTTAATGAGGCACTTACGGACAAGCAGAAAGAAACATTCGCATATACAGCTGAAAAGTCGGAGATCGTGTATGCGGACATTCCGAATATCGGCGAGTATCTTGCACAGTCACAGCTTTCGCAGAAAGTGATCGGCAGGGCTGAATGTATCGGAGAAATTCCAAAGGATAACGGTGCAAAGTGCTGTATTCTTGACAATAATACGAATAAATATGCGGTAATTCCCGTTATGCCTGCAAAAGAGATTCAGGCTGTGCTTTCGCAGATGGGATATTCGGAAGTGTCTGCAAAGGAGATCGCAGATAAGGTCACAGCTTCTTACCGAGAAAATGACGTTGGCTATGGAGAGCAGTTTATCAAGATGATGCCTGCTGCGGAAGATCTGAAAAGATATGATGCTTCCAATGCGGAGCTTCGGGATATGGGATATTACAATAATAAGGACAGCACCATAGTCATAAGAGATGATGCCGAGAATTATCGGTATATGCAGGTCGAAAGGAACACTCCTCTTGCGGACATTGAAAAGGCTCTCCGTGAAGATCTCGGGCTTGTTGACGATATTTCAGTCGCCTGTGCAATGAAACAGCTCATAGCCGACAATATTGTAAATGATGCTCACACCTTTGAACATTCGGAAGCAGTCATAAAACAGCTTTCGGGTAATATGGCAGAGATAACCGCAAAGAACAGCGGAAAATCGGAGATAATGCCTGTCGGAAATATCAATGCGGAAAAGCTTGCCGAGCTTGGAATATCCGAAAAGGGTGCGGCAGATATAAGCAGATCATTTGAAAAGAGCATAAGGGACAGCAAATTCCCCGACAGGCAGACTCTAGGCGGACTTAAACAGTTTGCACAGGAGAAGTTCAAGGCACTTTCACAGGCTGTTAAGGACAAGTCCAAAGCCAAAGACAAGAGCGGACAGGAGCTTTAACTATGGCGAGCAATATGGGAATACCCGAAAAGAAAAACGATACGCTTCTGTATATCATAATCGTCTGCTGTATTATTGCATTTCCCGTTATAGTCCTTGCAGGCTATACCCTTGAAATGACTGCCGACAAAAACGGAAATATTCAGATATTTGAAGCAGTCGGAAGCTTTGGCGAATATATGACGGCTTCAAATCTGGGCAATGCCTTTCGGGCTGTTTTAAGCGGTAATGGAATGACACGAAATGCTTGTGTTTTCGGCTTGTTCGGCAGTATGATTGCCATAATGTACCGCCTTGTGGGAAACGGCAAGCGTTATCACCGCAGAGGTGTTGAACACGGCTCTGCGAGGTGGGGAAAACGGCAGGAGAAAGAGATAATTGCCGATACCACAAAGGCAGGCTTTTACAACAATGTTATCTGTGCGAGTGATGTTTTTCTTGTTCTTGACCGAAAGGTCAGGGAGAAAAATGAAGCGGCGGAAGAAAAGGATAAAAAGAAGAAAAAAGACGGTCGGAAAAAGAAAAGTCCAAGCAGGCTTACGGGTACGGAAATATCAATAAAGGACGTAATGGGTGCAGGCAGAGAAGCAGAAAAGATAAAGCCTATGCTTAATCTGAATATGATAATTCTCGGCGGTTCAGGCACGGGCAAGTCAAGATTTTTTGTAAAGCCTAATCTGCTTCAATGCAACACTTCTTTTGTTGTCACAGATCCGTCAGGCGAGCTTGTGGAATCCTGCGGAAAGATGCTTATGCGGCACGGATATGAGATAAGAGTTTTCAATCTGAATGATATGAAGCACAGCTCAAACTATAATCCGTTTCATTATCTCCGTGACAGCACAGGCGAGATAAACAGCAACAACGTAATCAAAATGATAAACGTGTTTATGACCAATACAAAGGGCGAGGGCAGCTCAGGCGATCCCTTCTGGGACGATGCAACAAGGCTTCTGCTTTCATCACTATGTTTCCTGCTCATTGAAACGGGAACGGAAGAAGAACAGAACTTTGCAGGCGTTCTTGACCTTATCCACAAGGCAAAGGTCATAGAGGGCAAGGAAGAAGAAAAGTCCGAGCTTGACCTTATGTTTGACAAGAGAAAGGAAGCGGCTCCGAAAGCATTGTCGGTGCAGTATTATGAGGAGTTCAAGCAGGCGGCAGGAAAAACGATGCAGTCTATCCTTATTTCCACAACAACAAAGCTCCAATATTTCAAGCTGGAAAATGTGAGAAATCTTACGCATACGGACAATATCCGTCTTGAAACTCTGGGAAATAAGCCCACAGCATTGTTTATCGTAATTCCCTCAACGGATACCACATACAACTTTCTTGCGGCTATGATGTACACACAGCTTTTTGATACGCTGTATGACAGGGCGATAAATTATTATCACGGCAGACTGCCTGTTCACGTCCGCTTTATACTCGATGAGTTTGCGAACGTGGGCAAGATTCCCGACTTTGAAAAGGTCCTTGCGACCTGCCGAAAGTTTGAAATATCGGCACAGGTCATTCTGCAAAATATCTCGCAGCTGAAACGCCTTTATGAGAAGTCCTGGGAAGAACTGCCCGGAAACTGCGATACTCTCATATATCTTGGCGGCAAGGATCAATTCACAAATGAATATCTTTCAAAGGAACTCGGAAAAGAAACCATTGACCAGTTATCCATAAATCAGACCAAAGGCAAGCAGGGAAGCAGTTCATATAATAATGCCATTATGGGCAGAGAACTTGCAACCATTGACGAGCTTACAACTATGGACAACAATAACTGCATTGTTATGGTTCGTGGGCTTTATCCGTTCTTTACAAATAAATTCAATCTTTCCGAGCATCCGAGATATGCGGAGCTTGGAGAGGGCTGGAAGCCTGACACGGAAAAGGGTGAAGCGGCTTCCGACAATCCTTATGCATATTATCTCGACAGATATGTTGAAACACAGTCCGAAACGGAATTCATTGATTTCAGCGAATTTATTGATACAGGCGAAGCGGTCGGTGCGGACACCTTGAAGCTGAGGTTTGTAACTTCGGATGATGATGGTGCGGAAATAGTACAGCCCGAAAGCATAATGTCGGATATCCCAACAGAAATACGCCAAAGGCTGGAGCATTGCACGGAACTGTACTGCACAGCCTGACTTGGAGTGATATATGGAGAAAATATCAGTGCTTACTGAACGTGAGATAAAGGAAATAAACAGGCTTATGGAGCAAAAATCGGAAATAATCCTTGAACCGAGAAAAGACGGGTATTTCATTTATGAATCAAGGAAAAAGCTGATAATGCGTCCCGAAAATAAAACTGAATAACGGCGCACCAAAAGAGCGGTGCGGAACAGCGAATGAGAGCTATAAAGCGGCATTTTATAATGCGGCTTTACAGCTCTTTTTTTATTGTCATTTTGCAGTCAAAGCAGACCTGCGGTTCGGCAGAAAAGTAATTATATAAAGAATCAAGAGTGCGTGTAAACCGCAGGGCTTTGAAGATATATACTAATTTTTTTATAAGGAGGTTTTGTGTGATGAAGAAGATCACGGAAACAATGGGCAATTTTCAGAACAAGGCAAACGAAGTTGGAGCAAAGGCTATGCTTGCCGCTTCCAATGCCGCAGGCAGAGCGATGAACACAAGGCTCGGAAAGGCTGCACTCGTTATTCCTGCCGCCGTATCGGCTTGTGCGATGAATGTTTATGCCGCAGGCGACGGAGCGGACGCACAGGGAATGATCGATGCAATTATGGGCGTACTCGGTCCCGGTGTTATCGCACTCGGCTCACTTGTAGCCGTAGTTGGCGGCATTCAGACAGGCGTAGGCTTCAAGGACGACAACGCAGACGGCAAGACGAGAGGCTTCCAGACACTTATCGGCGGTGCGATCATTGCGGCAGTCGGAGCTATCATTCCTGCTTCTCTTTCGATCGGCGGAAATTGATCGGCGGATAATCAGCAAAACACAGGGACGGTTATATATCCAATATGGCCGTCCTTTTCTGAATAAGAAAGGAGGAGCATAATGGCGGAATCAAGCTTTTTTCAAGTTGCATTTGAAGAAGCACAGAACCTTTTGCAGACGGAAGCTGACGGTTTTGCCGCTGTTTTACAGAGCATTGCAGGCTTCGATATTGTCAGTCAGGCAGGAGATGCCATAAGCATTTTCGAGGGAGCAGGCACAGCTCTTTTGACCTTGTTTTTCTGTATGGAAGCATTTACATATTGTGCCAATATTGACTTTCACGGCGGCATTGAGGGTGCTATCAGAGTGGCGATGAAGCTTGTGGTGAGTGCATTGATAGTTCAGAACGTGGACAACGTTGTGGGGATAATTTCGGGACTGTTCAAAAGTGAGGTGGATTTTGCATCTGCCTTTGGCGGCATAGGAGCGGCGTTCGGCGATGCAATGAATCAGGGAACTCCGCTTGAGGGCGGACTGCTTGACATAAACTACATAGTCCTAACACTGCTCTATGTCATAATCATAATCCTTATGTTCGTAATGTTCTCGCTTATCGTCATAACGGTTCTGGGCATCGTGTTTGAAACGGCGATACTTACGGCGATCTCTCCCGTGGCACTTGCAACGCTTGTAAATACACAGGCAAGATCGGCAGGCATTTCGTTTATAAAGAACTTTGCGGCAGTATCAATGCAGTGGGGAGTTCTTGCGATATGCTTCAAGGCATATACGCTTATTTCCTCAAATCTTACTCTCGATTTCTCGGCAGGACTTGACGGAGCAGGACTGCTGATGCACATATTCAAATACGCAACACCTGTACTCAGCGTTGTAATGCTTGCGGTAACTGTCGCAAAGTCGGGCGATATTACAAAGCGTGCTTTGGGAGGTTAATATGCGTGTATTGAGCTTATATGACGGAATATCCTGCGGAATGGCGGCTCTGGAGCGTGCAGGCATACCTGTTGAAAGCTATGACGCTTTTGAAATTGACAAATATGCGGTGAAAATTTCCGAGAAAAACTACCCCAAAATAGTTCATCACGGAGATGTGTTCGGCGGCAGTTATTCCGATTTCAAGGGATATGACCTGCTTATCGGCGGTTCTCCCTGCACCTATTGGAGCATTGCCAAAACGGGCAGAGAAGTTACTCCCGACGGTATGGGAGGTAAGCTTTTTATGGAATATGTCCGAGCTTTGCGTGAAAGCGTCTGTAAATACTTTTTGTATGAAAACAACAACAGCATACACCAAAACATAAAGGACTTTATTTCCGAACAGCTTGGAGTAAAGCCCATAATGATAAATTCGGCACTTGTTTCCGCACAGCAGAGGAAGAGGTGCTATTGGACAAATATTCCCAATGTCAGTCAGCCTGTGGACAAGGGTATCATGCTTAAAGATATTCTTGAAAGCGGACTGCCGTGGCAGGACAAAAGCTACTGTATGACCGCAAGCTATGACGGAGCTGTTTTATGGAACACATTGCAGAGAAGTCAGCGGAGTATGATAGCCGAGCCTGTCGGAGTGGCACAGCGTGGGAGATATGTTCAAAGCGGAAAACGTTCAGCAAAATGTATTGGCGGCACAGAACAGTTTATCGAAGCAAGAAAGGACGGGAAAAGCAACTGTCTTACTACCGTTCAGAAGGATTCTATGGTTGCAGAGCCTATCCCGTTCAATACATATAACGGCGAGGGAGAAAAGTCCCGAACCTTTATGGCTGGCTATTACAAATACGGCGAAGCAACGCTCATAACCAACAAGGGCTTCAAGGGCGGAACTACCGCAATAGCACAGCCTGTCCGTGTAGGCGAATACGGAAAAGGCGGTCAGTGGCAGAGGATATATTCCGTTCGTGGAAAATCCGTTACCTTATCAGCAAACGGCGGCGGTCAGGGAGCAAAGACAGGTCTTTATAAGATCGACCTGCCCGACGGTGATTATATTGTCCGCAAGCTCACTCCCGTGGAAGCGGAACGCTTACAGACGCTCCCCGACAATTACACCGAGGGAATATCCAATACGCAGAGATATAAATGTATCGGCAACGGCTGGACTGTTGACGTTATCGCCCACATTCTGAACGGGCTGAAAGAGGTGATTTGATGATAAAGGCAGATATTCCGCAGGACGTTACGGAGTACAAGGAGCAGTTTTTCTTTGGACTTACCATACGCCAGTTTGTATGCGGAATTGCAATGATTGCACTTGCTGTTCTCACATTCCTTATCGGAAAGAATTTCATTCCCACAGATATTCTTATGTATATCGTCATTATTGAGCTCGCTCCGCTTGCGGCGGTGGGCTTTATGAAATACAACGGTATGCCTTTTGAGAAGTTTGCTTCGACCCTATTTGAGTTTTATGCGGGCAAACAGCGAAGGGGAATGACCTATCTTCCGGAGGAAGTTCAGATACACGATGAAGTGAGAAAAATATGGCTGAACGGGCTTGAAAAGGAACGTGCGGCTGAAAAGAAAGCAAAGAAGAGAAAAAAACACAAGTCTAAAGGAGGGCAATAAATGGGTGAAGAAAGCATTGTGACAGCTGTAACCGAGGTTACGGAAATGACAGGAGAACAGCCGAATGTTCCGACAGAAAGCATCTCTGAAATAATGGATAATTCCGTTATGGAAACCGAAATATCGGAAAATGTTCCACTGGAACATACGTCAGAAACGGAAGTGCCTGCCGATGCGGAAATAAATAATGATGACATTATTTCAAGCATCGTGGCAAATGCAGTATCGCAGTCACTTGAAGAAGCAGGAGTTTCCGAAACTGAAACAGTTCAGACGGAAGTATCTGTTTTCTCCGAAGCGGAGAAAATTTCCGAAACAAGTGCAGAGGTTATTGAATCTGTTGTTGCAGAGGAAATTCAGACCGAAGCCGTATCGGAAGTAATTCAGGAAACCGAAGCAGTCACCGAAGCTGTAACGGAAACTGTTCAGCCAAGCGGAAATGTCGGCAGTTTACTGATTCAGAACCCCGCATTTATTGCCGTTCCTGCTGTAATTGCTGTTCTTGCAGGAGCAATGGCATTTGTAAAAAAGAGGTCAAAAAAGACTGCCACAGATGACGAAGATGCACCAATGTCCGCAAGGGACAGGGATGCCGTCCGTCTTGCCGCAGACAAGCCCGATAAGAAAAATGGCAAAAAGGCAAAGAAGGATAAAAAGGACAGGGAAAAGAAGAACCTTTCAAAAAAGGTGCTTTCCACTGTTCCATATCAAAAAGTTCTTTCCGACGATATTTTCTTTCTCGGAAAGAAAATGTACTCAAAGGCTTATACCTTTGATGATATAAACTTCAATCTTGCGGACGAGGAACAGCAGTATATGTATCTTGAAAGATATATCGAATTTCTCGGTATTCTGGACGATACCGTTGACTGTCAGATATGCTGCTGGAACAGTCGGCTCAATATGGAGGAGTTTAAAAAGGCGACACTTATGCCGCAGAAAGCGGACGCACTTTTCGATTACCGCTATGAGTTCAACAGCAAGGTGCTTGAAGCAAATATCCGCAAGGGACAGAACGCTGTTCAGAAGCATATGTACATAACCCTTACGATAAAAGCTCCCGATGAGGAAACAGCGGTCAGACGTTTCAGAACGCTTGATATAACCGCTACAAATACCTTTAACCGCATCGGAAACACTGCTCTCCGTGCATTGACCTCGCAGGAGCGTATTGAAATGCTCCGTGATTTCTTTGTGGGAGCTGATGAAATGACTGTTCCCGTTCTTACAGAAGAAGATTTTGCAAAGGGCAGGGAAAAGCTTTATTGCAGTCCAGACTATTTCGACTTCAAAAAGGACTACTTTATGTTCAATGACAAGTACGCAAAGGTGCTGTATATCCGTGAATATCCCTCAACGGCTACATCGGATGTTTTAACGGGACTTCTCGGAACGGGCATTGAAATTATGGTAACGACAAACATTGAAACATACGACAGTGCGGAAGCAAGAAAGCTTGTACAGCATCAGATCACCGCAGTCGATACGGATATGGCAAAGCGAGAGGTCAAGGCGGCACAGCACGGAAACTTCTCTTCACAGATGCCTCAGAGAATAAAAAATCAGCGTGATGCAATGGTAAGCGTATTCGATAAGATCACCGTCAAGGATCAGAAGCTTTTTATGGTGAACACGCAGATCCTTATAAAAGCAGATACCTTTGACGAGCTTAACGAGAGCGTTGAGGTAATCGAAAGCACCCTCAAGCGTTCGGGCTGTATCAAGGGCGAAATGGCTTGGGAGCAGGAACACGGTATGGCAGACTGCCTGCCGCTTGGCTATCAGAGAAAATTTGACTATCTCCGCACAATGCCCTCGGAATCCGTTGCGATATTTATGCCGTTCAATGTCCGTGAGGTGCAGATGGAACACGCAACATACTATGGAATGAATGTGCTTTCCCATAACCTTATCCTTTTTGATCGTGTGACAGGGCTTATAAACCCATCGGGTTTCTATCTTGCGGCTTCGGGCGGCGGCAAGTCATTCAAGGTCAAAACGGAAATTACCAACATCATCACAGGCGATGAAAATGCGGACGTTCTTGTGATTGACCCCGAAAGAGAATACTGGAAGCTTGCGGAAGCGTTCGGCGGAGAGGTAGTTCGTTTCTCCAACGGTTCTACAAACTATATAAATATGTTTGATTTCGATTTCCGTCTGCTTGACAATCCCGAAGTAGATATTATCGCAGATAAATGTCAGCTGGTTACATCATTCATTTCGTGTATGGATGCAAAGCACCCTCTTAACGCACAGGAAAAGTCCTTTGTTGACCGCTGTGTGCAGAAAGCATACGCAAAGTCGGGAGTGCTGAAAACTCTTGATCCGAAGGATATGCCTACCCTCGGTACATTCCTTGAATGTATGAAGGAAGAAACCGAAAATGTGCCGAAGGAAATGAAAGACAAGCTCATAATCACCATTGATATGTATGTAAACGGCTCGGCAAAATACTTCAACAATCAGACCAATGTCAATACGAAGAACCGCTTTATAGCATACGATATTCGTGACCTGAACGGCAATCTGAAAACACAGTCGATGCTCCTTATCCTTGACTACATCTGGAACAGACTTGCGGAGAACAAGGAAAAGGGCAGAAAGACCTACATTTTCATTGATGAGGCCCACCTGCTTTTTGCCGATGAATATTCACTCGACTATTTGCAGATGCTCTGGAAACGTGCAAGAAAGTACGGCGATATTTTAACGGGCATCACGCAGAATGTAGATGATCTGCTGAAAGATTACAAGTCAAGGAATATGCTTGCAAACTCGGAGTTTATCGTGCTTCTGAAACAGAACCCCACTGATGCTGCGAAGCTTCAGGACGTTCTGAATATCAATGACAGCGAGATACAGTTTGTAAATGATATTCCTGCCGGATACGGACTTCTCATTCTGGGCGGCAAGACCAAAATACCGTTCTATGACGAGTTCCCCAAGGATACGAAGCTGTACAGCCTTATGACCACAAACTTCTCTGAAACGGCGAAGATGCTTCATCAGGACGAGGAAGAAAACAAGAATACATAATTATGCGAAAGGGAGTTGTTTATGGCAAAGGTTGATAGAAAGGATAAGTCAGCTAACGCATGAGAAAAACACTCCCTTTCTTCTTTTGAAAAGAAGAGGGGAGCGAAGATCGCTTTTAATGCACAGACACGAACGCAAAAGAAATACCGTGTTGTGAATGTGCAGAAAGAAAACAGGGATATTTCTCCCACAGGCAAAATAATTCACGGAGAAAGGTCTGTAAATATTTCCGAAAAAGAAAATGCTGCCAAGCCCGTAAAAAATATGGCAAGCAGGGCTTTTGCAAGCGGACAGACGGCAAATCGGAGAAACAAAAGTCACACTCCCGATAATGCTCAGAAGCCCGAAAATGCGGTGTCGGAGCATATCGGAATTTCTCCCGAAACGGCACAGCGTATGAAGCGTGCCGCCTTTCTGGATCAGCAGAATAAAGCAAATATAAAGATAAATACTGCAAGGACGGATTATTCTGAAACGCTTTCGGAGAATAGTGAAGAAAAATATTCTGAAACTGTTTCCGAAAAGGTTACGTCTGATAAGAAAGCTTTTGAGCCTGCACATATTTCACAGCCTGCGGAAAGCAGTATCGGAGAGATGAAAAAGACGATCACACCCGAAATGGCTTTGAGAATGAAACGGGCGGCTTTCATCGAACAGATAAACAATGAAGCTATAAGGCTGAATCGTGAGGCTGTTGTAAAAGATGAGGATATTCCGCAGGCTGATGAAAAAGCCGGACAGTCTGAAACAGTCCCCGATGTTCCGGTGGAACATTTAAAGGACGAACAGGGAAAAGCTTATGAAAATGAGTATCTCGGAAATTCCGAACACGCTGTTTTTGATACGTTTGATGCAGATGTTAGAGCATATAAGGCTCAAAAGGCGTACAGCGGATATATCGAAAAGCAAAAGGGAAACGCACTTGAAAATATTGTCTGCGGTGCTGTCGGAGAAAGTACGCAGAATGTCATAGGAGGTGTGAGCAGGGTAGGACAGGCTGTATCACGTTCCGATTCCGTCAGCGGTTCGGTGCTTGATGTTTCATCAGCACTTGCGGCTGTTGAAGCAAAAAAGCTTGTAAAAAAACTGGCTGAAACTGATTTGAAAAGAGAAATGCGAGCCGAGGAGCGTATGAGAAACCACGGCAATCGGTTCGGTATAGATAAATATGACGAGGTAACAGGAAAAAATGAAAAAGCGAAGAACGGAAAAAATGATGATGACCGAAAATCTGAAGCTCCCGACAAAAGTCAGGGCGGCTCTAAGGTCGGAAACAGTCATAAATTACAGCAGGAAAAGCAGGAATACGGCAAGAAGCAGAGGGCAAAAGAGGTAAAGGGAAAACAAAAGGAAATTTTCATAAAGGAAAATAAGAAAATCCCCGATACGATCTATTCCGCAGCTGTCGGGAAAGCAGGCATTGCCAAACAGCTTTTGAAGAAAAAAGGTGCGTCCGTCATTCTGGGCGGAGAAGGTCTTGCCGTTGTTCTGCCTGTTTTGATAACAGTAGTTGTTTTCGTGATAATAATGGGCTTTTTCGGTTGGCTCACTCCGTTTACCTACGGGCTTGCAGGCGAAGAACCCGATGAAGAGCATAACGCTGAAACAAATGCGGAGATAATCGACGGATATACTCTTATGGTCAAGAACTATATGGATATTACGCAGGCTTATTACTATCTCAATTACGGAGATTGGTACGGCGGTACATATCAGTATGAAAATGCAGAGCTTGATTTCGGTACATTCTTTGCGGAGTATTGTCAGAAGATAATCAAGGAAATTCAGGCACAGTTTCAGCCTTTGATAAATCAGGCGAGGACACCCGAAGAAGCACAGGCTATAAGTCAGGCAATGGGACGTGCAATAAGTCAGGCTCTTTCGCAGGCACAGCAGGCGGCTTATGAGGAATATATGCGGCTGATCGGTGAGCTTAATGACGGACTTACCCCATCGGAACACAGACAGCATTATGAAGTGGAGATATCTAACGGCGGAAACGGCATAGAGGACTCCGTTGAATTTAACGAAAAGCCTATTGTCGGAACTAACGGCTTCGGAAATGTTGAGATAAACAGTGAGCTTTCTTCGGAAGAACTGCTGTCATATATCGCTTTATATAAAAGCCTTATAACTATGAAGCCCGATGATTCCAATGCCGATCCCGATGCGGAGAAAACAGAACCGAGCCTTAACATCACTCCGCAGGATATTATGGATTTCTTTGAAAAAACGGAGTATATAAGCATTACCGCAGAGATTACTCACAATAACCCCTGTATCGGACAAAACTGCAAACGCAGGCTTACTGGTGATTGCGAAAGCGGATACAGCTGGGAATATTACTGTGACAGCGATCACGATAATCTGACAGGCGAGATCGGCGAGTGTCTGTCCGCAGATGAACTTCTAAAAAAGGTTATGGAGCTTACCGAAGCGGAGGATATTGGCGTTGATGAGAAGAACTGCAAAAGGATACTTGAATCATATATTGATATGTTCAAAAAGGAACTGGATATTGATGAAAGCGGCTTCCGGCAGTTCGGAGCAAAGGATAATGCAAAGGCTATGGAGTTTTATGAGAAGCTCATAAAGGACGAGCTTCCCAATTCGGGACTCTGGCAGGTCAATACGCCGTTCACCGAGGGATAAAGGCAGGAGAGCTTATGAAAAAATATTTTTTGAAAATAAAAGAATTTATCGGCAGATATAAGGGTGAGCAGTGGTTCAAATACACCGTCATAATCATCGCCCTGCTGATAGCTGCTGCCGCTGCTTCCGAGTGGAGAAAATGGCAGGACAGCAGGGAGCTTCCTCCCACAGAGATAGCGGAGGAAGCTCCCGAAAATGATGAACCCGACATCATAGAAAAAATATGGGACGACAGCAAGGCTCATTTTATCGTATTCGGCGGACTGACTGTATCGCTGTTTATCGTTAAGTGCAGAAATGCTGTGAAGCTTGAAGAAAGCGGAGGGAAGATAAAGAAATGAACAAACTTATTTTAGCAGAAAAGCCAAGCACGGCAAAGATACTTGCCCACGTTGTGGGAGCAAGAGAAAAGATATACAGCAAAAGCGGAAAGGCGTTCTGCTATTTCGGCAACAACTATTACGTTGTAAATGCAAGGGGACACCTTTATGGTCTGGGAGAACCCGAAGATTACGGATATTCCAAAGCATACAAGCTTGAAGAGCTTCCTATGTTCCCCGATTTTAAGATTTTCCCCTGTGGAGAAGATACGGAGGAACTCCGAAGTCTTATCTCCGAGCTTATGAACAAGGACGATATTGAGGAAATAATCTGTGCAACGGACGCAGGCAGAGAGGGCGAGCTTATCTTTCGTCACATCTATGAAGCAAATCATTGTACCAAGCCAGTCAAGCGTTTATGGTGTAATTCTATGACGGACGAAGCAATAAGGGAACAGCTGAAAAATCTCCCTCCCGACAGCGATTATGACGGCGAATATTATTCCGCACTTGCAAGACAGAAATCGGACTGGATAATCGGTATGAATCTTTCAAGGCTCTATGGTGTGCTTGATAACTATGCACATCATATCGGCAGGGTAAAAACTCCCGTTCTTTCAATTATCGTTGAAAGGGATAACGAGATACAGAATTTCAAAAAGAGCGTTTCCTATCGACTTGAAATGCCCGACGGAGCATTGTCCGAAACTGCTTTTGATACCCGTGATGAAGCCGAAAGACAGATGCGTTCGGCAAACGGAAAGGAAATATCGGTCATCTCCGCAAAAAGCGAGGAAAAGAGCAAAAACAGACCTCTGCTCCATAATCTCACATCATTACAGCAGGAAGCGAATGAACAGTACGGCTATACCGCAAAGGAAACCCTTGATGCGGCTCAGAGCCTATACGAAAAACGCCTTCTGACCTATCCGAGAACGGACTGCAATTATATTTCCGAGGATATGAAACACTCTGTAATTCGCATTGTTGATAGAATTGCAGCTATCCCCGAATATGCGGAACGTGCGGACAGGCTCACCACACAGGGGCTTAACCTTGATGAAAGAGTGGTCAACAACAGCAGAATGAACGGCCACGAGCATCACGCTATCATTCCCGAAGCATTCACAGGCAAGGCTGATGCTCTTTCGGAAATTGAGAAAAACATTTACGGACTTGTGGTGAACCGCCTGCTTTGTGCCGTAGATAAGCCCTACAAATATACGGAAACCAACTATATTTTTGACTGCAACAACATTACATACAAGCTGAAAACAGAAACTCCCGTTCAGATTGGCTGGAAAGAATATGACAGAGAGTATAAGAAAGAAAGCACCTCTGCTCACAAATATACAGAGGGTAATAAATTTACCGCCGAGGGCATAAAAGTCAAGGAGATAGAAGCACAGCCCCCGAAGCATTACACCGATGCGACCCTGCTTTCGGTTATGAGCAACATAGATAACCGTATTGAGGATAAGGAACTGAAATCCGCTGTATCGGGAAAGGGTATCGGAACGGAGGCCACAAGAGCGGAAGTTATCGAAGATCTGATAAGGGCAGGATATGCGGAGAGAAATCACAGAAATATTGTATCAACACAGTTTGGCAGGGACTTCATTGCTTCTGTTCCCGACAGCGTAAAGTCCGTTGAAAGAACAGCCGAGTGGGAGCAGATATTTACAAACATCAAGGAAAAAGGCATAAGTGCCGAGCCGTTTATCCGTGACGTAAAGGACTATGTAAGGTCTGTTATTGAGCTTGAAAAAAGTCCCGACCGAAACAGAACTCCCGTTCATTCGGATAATCCCAATTCACCCAAGAGAGAGCCTGTTGGCATCTGTCCGAGATGCGGAAAAAACATCTATGAGGGTAAGAAAAACTACTATTGCGAAAGCGGTAATGACGGCTGCGGATTTACCCTTTGGAAAGAGGATAAATTCTTAAAGAGCAGCGTAACACCAGAAAAGGCGGTGAAGCTCCTTAACGGCGACCCCGTGAAGATGAAAGCTGTCAGCAGGGACGGAGAGGAATATGAAGCCGAGTACGTTCTTGAAGATACGGGCAAATACATCAATTTGAAAAGAATATCACAGGAAAAGAAGAAAGTCGGCACTTGTCCTTTATGCGGAAAGAACGTGCTTGAGGGCAAATCAAATTTTTACTGTGAAAGCGGAAAAGACGGGTGCGAATTTACCTTGTGGAAAGAGGACAGATACAACGGCATCACCATTACATCGTCAAACGCTTTTGACTTGTTGTCGGGGAAAAAGATATATAGGGTCAGAAAGCAGCTGAACGGCGAGGGTGAGAAGAAAGCCTATGTTATGGTGATTAACGGCAAGTATGCTAATATTCGGGCTTCGGAGGAAAAGTAACAAGTTATGGAAGAGAAAAAGGATCAGATATATAACTATTGCACCGAGGAATCGGTTATCGGTTCCGAACTATGGCGAGCTGCCTTTATCGCAAAGATAGGCAATATTAAAGTCCCCGATGACATTGAGGTCAGAACCATTCCCGATGATAAAATCCCCACAATATCGTCAGAACGGTTCTCCGATGCACTTGCACATCTGCTCATTATGTACGGTGCAGGATTTATCAGCTATGCGAATCTGGACAGCATTGCAAGGAACGCAGACAAATACAAGGCAGATATTTATGCTGCCGAGAGCTTTGTCATAAAGCAGTCGAATATGGACGATAAAGAACGTGTTTCGGAGCATCTTATTCAAAATATGCTGTTTTGTTGCATCAATTCAAAAAAACACCCCGAAATTCAGATCATAGGATTTGACAAGGCACAGGCACTTTGCGAAACAGCCTACACCACCATACGAAATGGTTTTGTATTCATAAAGGACGTTAATTTCCTTACATTTCTGCTGAACGCCGATGAACTTATGGGTGTATTTACCCCGGAAAAGATAAAGATTTTAACAATAGACCAATTCAGACAGGAATTTCCCGATAACAAAAGCATTGAGAAAAGACTGGATCCCAAGAGGGACGATAACAAAAAAACTGACATTCCGGATAATGACATAATGCCCGATATGCCCTTTGTCATAAATCTGAACAACACATTCTATATTCAGCAGATATATGACCGACCGTATGCCGTCGAGTTTATTCATTATGCAAAGGACAGCGGAATACCATTTGACGAAAATTTTGTGAATGAGTACACAGCTTTTGTCCGCAGGCACAAGAGAAAGCTTTCCGTTTCGGCAATATCCCGAAAGCGTGAGATATGCGGAGATGAAGTGAACTGGTTCGATTATGGAACAACTAAATATGCGGACAAAAGGATAGAGATCGGCAGCAGCTTTGACTGCACCGAGATCATCGACCTTGCACAAACGGTATCCGATGATGCGGATATGTCGGACGATGAGCTTACGGAGCTTGCCGCAAATACATTTATACAGCTTAAAAGGCCTGCGGATAGAACGGTTATTGAGGTCACATTCTGCGGAAAGAAAAAGCTGTTTCTGTATATGGACGGAAAAATCGGTTCGCTTGAAAGTGAGAAATTCCGCAGGATACCCTTTGACTACAACAATGTATGGACAACCGTTATGGAATGGTCACGTTCAAAGCTTATTCAGAAAAAGGGAAGCAGTATCGTTGTCCCCGATGCGGAGATGAAAAAGCTTGCTCAGAATGACAGAAAATATGCACAGCGAATGATTGAGGAGCAGTATTCACTGAAAAAAGGAAGCAACAAAATGCTCCAGAAATTGAGCGAGCTGAAATCTTATGCAAAAAAGGAGCTTGACATAAAAGCACAGCAGGCAAAGCTGAAAAATGAGCGTGATGCGGGAATCACGGAGGAGGGCAAAAAGTAATGAAGGTTCTTATACGGGAAACTCTGAAAACTATCGGAGTAAACATATACGGCACAGACGGAAAGCTTCATACAAGGGAGTTTTTTGAAAAGTATTTTTCCGATGTTGAGGGTGCATATCCTACACTTCGCGAAGAAAGGGAAGAATTTGATACGGAAGCGGAATGGACGATCATAACCGATGCGGACTTCCGTCTGCTTGCGGAATATCTGGAAGCAATTCAGGATGCAATAGACGGTGTGCAGGAAAAGCTTGCGGAGGGTGACAGCAGGGCTGAATATACCTTCAATGCAGACTGCTTTCTTATATAACGGAGGGAGTGAAAAAATATGGCTGATATGAACAGCATTGACCTTGAAGCGATACTCAAAAGGCTTGAAGATTTGGAAAAGGAAAATCATTCGCTCCGTGCGGAGGTTGAAAAACTGAAATCGAACGATATTGAGATAAAGGCGGAGCTTAACACTATCAACCGTTTTATTTCGGCTATGACGGAAAGTCAGAGCATTGACGAGGTAATGACAGAAATAGAAAGTGCCGCAAAACAGCTCACCGACAGCGATAAGGTCACATTTTACTGTATGGACAGCGTGAATAACAAATTCTTCGCCGAGGACGAGGGAAGAAACTGGATACCAAAAGAGCAGGCTGAAAAGCTCAAAAGCATTTCAGATAAGCAGGAAATACAAAACGAGGGTACAAAGGCATATATTCCTCTTGTATCTGGAAACGGAAATACTCTCGGAGTTATATCCGCAGAAAAAAGCGGCGGCTTCAATACGGACGACCTTTCCCGAAACTTTGTTAAGGGCGGCACGTTTGTAGAAAATATAAAGCTTGGGCTTGAAAAGGAATATCAGCATCAGGGCAGGATAACGGACGAGCTTACAAAAATGTTCAACCGTCAGGGACTTAACGAGTACCTTGCAAATACCGTCGTAAAGGCATTTTCGGAGGGCAAGAGCGTGAATATCCTTATGAGCGACATCGACCACTTCAAGGGCGTTAATGATACATATGGCCACGATGCAGGGGATATTATACTCAAAGGCACAGCCGCAGTTTTAAAGGATTTCACAAGGGACGGAGCAAATAACTGTTTCAGAATGGGCGGCGAGGAAATGGTAGCAATACTCATAACCGACACCCCCGAACAGGCGATCGATATGGCTGAAACGCTCCGCAGGAACATTGAAAAGAATGTCAATGAGATAATGCAGGACGGAAAGCCAATGAGCCTTTCCGTAACGGCTTCCATCGGTGTTCACGAAATGCGGCCCGATGTTCCCTTTACACCCGACAATGCAAGAGCTGTGTTTGATGCGGAGTTCAAGAAAGCGGACAATGCCGTGTATGAAGCAAAGGAAACAGGCAGAAACAAGGTGGTTTGTGCCGATGAGCATAACTATGTTTCATATCTTGCTATGAAAGCCACGGAGGTTTTTGTGAAAAGCGAGGGACTTGAAGATGAGAAAGCTGTAAATGGTATTTCCGATATGATAACCGATGCTTTTGTAAATCCCACCGAGGAGCAGGGACTTGATACCATTGTTGACGCACTCCGAACCTATTCGGTTCAGACCTCCGATATTTCACAGCTTGCGGATATGATCGCAGACAAGATAGAAGCCTATTCCGAAAAGATAAGCGGTTCGGCTGAAATTATGGAAAGCGGTATATCTGCGGAAGCTGAACAGGCACAGGAGCAGGAAGAAAATGTGTTTGATGTTCTGGCGGTTTCCACTCCCGAACTGCTTATATCAGTTGAGCAGAACGGCTTTACGGAATATATGAAAACGGACAGAGCATTGCAGGATATTTTATACTGCCTTGAGGAAAAAGCTCCGTTTAAGGCAATAGCGGATAAGGCGGACGAAATACTTTCTGAAGCGGATTTTGCTTATGAAAATCAGAGCAGAGATACGCTTGCGGTTGAGATAAATATTGATGAAAACACTCTTACTGCCTACAACAATGACATATACGCCTCAATTCCGTTGGATAAAGCTGTTGATGATATGAGCAGAGTGTTTCCAAAAGAATCCCCATATTATTCAATGCAAAAATCCAATGACGGCGTAACTTTTGCCGACAGGGTTGCGGCAATGAAAGAGTGGGCTGATAAGGCTATAGAAAAGGTCAGTGAAAAAAACATTCAGAAAGAGAATGTCCGGAACAGAAACGGAGGTGCGAGATAATGCTCTATACGGAAGAACAGATACAGCGTGCAAATGAGAGGAGCATATCCGAATTTTTTCGGCAGGAGGGATATTCCTGCAAAAAGATACGCTCCGAAACTCACATTGCAGGCTTCGGCGGCTTTTATGTAAGAGATACGGCAGTTCCAAATCAGTTCTATATCCATTCACGGCAGACAGGCGGAACGGGACTTATTTCCTGCCTTATGAAAGTGCTGGATATGCCGTTCCGTGAAGCGGTGCGGACTGCACTTGACGGCGAAGCGGCGAGAGGGGACAGAAACGATAAAGCATATATTCCGAAAAGCACAGAACATCCCGTTCCTGAACCCAAGCCCGAATTTATAATGCCCGAAAATGGTGCGGACAACCGCAGAGTGTTCAGCTATCTTACGAAAACAAGGTACATAGATCCGAGCATAGTAAATGAATTTATCCGTGCAGGAGTGCTGTATCAGGAAACAAAGGGAAATGCCGTATTTCTTCATACGAATAACGGAAAGCCCTGCGGTGCAGAAATTCACGGCACAAGCGGAAAAAGCTATACCGTAGGAAATGCGAGATACACGGACTTTGCAGAGGATAAAAAGGTTATCCCCACAGAGCCGTACATAGCAGAACTTCTTGACAGGGAGCTTAAAAACGGGAGCGTAATGTTTGCAGGATATATTTACGAAAATAATGCCAACATCGTTACTGACAGCACAGGCTATGATGCTGTTATCGGAAAAATATCCGAAATTCAGAGCAGAGATATTGACAGAAATGCTGTTGATGCGGAAGTATCGGGCAAGCTGAAAAACTATAAGGGCGTTGCTCCCGGAACGTTCGAGAGCTTTTTTCGGTATGACAAGGGTGAGCCGAAGAAAGCATACGTTTTTGAAAGCTCCATTGACCTTATGAGCTTTATGGCACTTCACCCCGATGTGACCGACTGCACATTTGCGGCAATGGCAGGGCTGAAGCCGAATGTTGTGGAAAAACTGCTTGCCGGTGGATTGCCTGTTACCCTTTGTGTGGATAACGATCAGGCGGGGCAGAACTTTGCAAATCAGTTTGGTTCACGCTGTAAATATTTTACGGAGTGCAGGGCAAACAATGTCAAGGATTTTAATGAGCTTCTCAAAGCAAAAAAGACTGTTCCATTTTCGGAAAAAGTTGATGCTATGAGAAACTGGGCAGACAAGGCAATACAGAAAATTACAGATGAACAGTCAAGAAAGGTGGCACTTGCAAGATGAGTGATGAAATTATAACTGCTGTTGCAGCAGAAAAAGCCGAAAAGAAGGAAGCACCCAAGCAGACAAGAGAAGAAAAAAGGCTTGAAAAGCTGATGATGCTCAAGGAAAAGTATGAGAAAGCTGCTGTTGTAAAGGAAGCAGCTGAAAAGAAAGCCGACAGTATTCACGCACAGATAGCAAAAATCGAGAAGGAGATACAGACCGAGGAAATTGCGGAGATAACCCGTCTTTGCGGAGAAAAGAATGTATCATACAAGGAAGTTGCTTTTTTACTTCAAAATATCCCCGACGGTAAGAATGCCGATTACGTTGTAAAACTGCTTAATGAGAGGAGTAATGTTATATGACCGAATATGTAAACAAGGAGTATTACAACAGCATAAAGGGAAATTGTGCCTACATTGACCTTAACGGAGAAAATATCCACAAGGTTATGGACAGGCTTCGTGCAGAGGGAATTATGTTTTCAGCCACATACGGAAGCTACAGAAATACCGTTACAGTAAGCAAGGCTGATGCACAGAGAGCTTATGCCATTGCTTCCGAATATAAGAATACGGTTCAAAGCAATCAGCGTATCATCGGCAATATCGAGTATTCAAAGATAAAGGACAGGAGCTTTATAAACACCGACCCTGCAACCGCTATGCAGGTCGCAAATCTTCTGTCGGGAGATGCAAGCATAAGATTTTCGGGAAGAATACTCGCAAATTCCGCAACAATTACCGTAAGCGGAAGAAAAAATGCGGAAATGGTCAACCGTATGATAGACAATATCCATAACGCCGATATTATCAATGAGCTTTTTCGTGCAGGCTTTGAAAGGCTTGCTGACACAAACGGTTTTGTGAATATCCGCAATAACGAAACAGGCGAGACAGTCGGTTTCAGAAATATGGATATGGTCCGTGAAATGTATAATGATGGAAACAACGAGTTTTTCCACCCCTCCGCATACCGCATTGACAAAGCCGAAGAAGCGTTTTATATTTCCGAGGTGAGCAAGGAAACCGCCGCCGAAAGAAATGTGTATGCAGAACCCAATGGAAATGTACCCACATTTGAAAGCAGAGATACAGCCGAGGAATATGCAGATAATAACGGCATTGAACTTTCGGATTTTGAAGAAATAGTCTCCGAGGAAACTGTTCCCGAAAATGCTCCGATTGAAAATGTTCCACTGGAACATCATAAAATAACCGAACAGCCTTTGAACGTTCAGTTATCCGAAAGATTATCAGCCGAGTATAATTTCTTTATTTCCAATCTTATGAATCAGAAGCCCGAGGTTATCATTTCTTCCGCTTATGAGATAAACACAAGGGACAATATCCGTACTTATGCGGAAAATGAGGAGCTTGACCTTACAGACGAGCAGATAAAGGCACTTCTTTCAAACGAAAATGTACTGAACGAAGTATATCAGGAATGGAACAAGAATGAATCCGCAAACAGCTATGACGATGTGCTTACGGTTTTGCAGGACAGAGCGGACAGAATACTTCTTTCACTGGAACGTTCTGAAAAGGAACATATCAAACAGGGAAATGTTCCGGTGGAACATCAGGAAGAAACAGTTTTCAGCAATGTTCCCGTTTATGCAAAATCACTTCCCGAAGCAAGGGAGCTGGACGAGCTTGACATATACAGAGCAAGCAGAAATGAAAATCACGCTTGTGCAAATATGACAGATGCTTTTATCAGTAAGCATTACAATGACAACAGCTTGGATTCGGAGGGTGCGTTAAACGATCTGTTAGAAAAGTATCCTATTGAACGCATTGCACTTGTTTTTGCCGTTAATATTGCCGACAAGAGTCGGGACGGACGCATATCCAATGAAAACAAGGCTTGGGCAAATGCTTTCCTTGAAGATTATCCAGATGATGTAATGCGTCAGAAAGGGGAGTATTATCTTACCGCACACCCCGGCTTGTTAAATCTCTTTGCCGATACGGTCCGTTCATATATTGAAAAGAACAGAGAGCTGGCACCCGAACAGAAAGAACAGGAAAAGGACGAAATATATGATACTCTTGACCTTGAACACAATTCCATTACGTTCTCCGTAGTAACCATTGACGGCGAAAACAGGTTTGTTGTCCCCGAATATGTTGACAAGTATGATATTCACGGGCTGGAAGTGTATCAGGATTACATCTCCGCAAATCAGGTAGATGAGGTTGATGTTTTCGTTGAGTTCTGTATGATCGGTGCTTTGGATAATGAATCGGTCACAGCATCATACGATGAAGCCGATTTTATCGAAAAGCACCTTGACGATGTGATGAAGTCAGAGTACACAACTTCTCTGGAATACAATGAATACAGCATAGAAACTCCCGATGAAATGCTTGAAAGCAGGCAGGAGGATATTCAGCTTGAAGAAGAAAAAGAACAGGGTGTTCAGGATGTTCCCGAGGAAATAATGAATATCATTTTTGATGATATGCCGTCATTTGTCAAGAGTGCCGTTGCTTGGGACGAGCTTATGGAATACGGCGGAATATCGGGAAAATTTGATAGGGGCGAAGATCCTGTTGAGGTGGTAAAGCCTTATCTTGTAAATCAGGGTACAAGAACTTGGGATGCTGAAAAACTAAAAGACAGTTATTTTGAATGGAGTGTTAAGGATAACGGAGATACGGCAGATATTCTTGTATCTGTAAAGGATGATGATACGTTCAGAGAGATGTATAGTTCACATATTGACGTTCCTTGGACTGAAATTGCAGATGCGTTTAAACAGCGTATCGAGCAGGAGCTGAACTACAACAAATTTGCGGACAGAAGAATAAGCATAACCGCAGTAGGTGAGGACAGATACAGATTTACAGACAGAAGCACCGGTGTTGATGCCGTTGAAAGCCGTGAGGAACTGAGCGAACGTCTTGCAAAGATGATAAATAAGGAAGAACTGAAAGGGATTATTCACGGATTTATTGACGGAAGCGAGGAGCAGCTTGAAAAAGCAAAGGAATATATCCGCAGTTATCTGGCATCGGAATTTGCAGGCGATGATGAAGCCGAATTTGACGATCTTGAACATATTTCCGCAGGCTATACGGAGCTTGGCGAAAATAATGAGTATGGTTTTCAGATGGAGATTGACCTTGTTTCTTTCAGAATAAGCTATACGCTCAATGAGAAACTTGTCAAAGCTGAAAAATACAACAGCCTTGAAGAAATGAACGAGCTTGCACTTTCCGAGCTGAACTTTGACGATTTCGCCGCTATTGGAACAGATGCGGTCGAAGAATATGAAAACAAAATATTTCATCTTTCCGTTCCCGATATGGGCATTGATACGGATATGAGAGAGATAGACCATATCGAGGTACAGACTCCCGATGATAAGCTGATTTTCTATTACAGCACAAACAGCAATGACATTGAAATGGCTTGGGAAAGTGATGATAATTCCGACACGGCGGTAAGCATTGATGAAGTCAGAAATGACCTTATAAATTCACGGTCGGCAGGCTTTTCCATAACCGTCCGTGAAAAGGGATATGAAAAGGATATACCCGAAAATCTCTTGTGGAAAGAAATACCCGAATCCATTGATGATGAAACGGGAAAGCCTACAAGCTGGGCAGCGGAAATAAATTCCGATACATACGGCAGATTTCTTTGGATAAGCCTGAATGAAAACAACAGCTATGATGTTGAATATGACACAGGTGAAAGGATTATTCCCGTATCATCTGAAAGTGTGGGATTTCATTCGCTTTCCGCCGCAAAGGAATGGGCAGAAGAATTTTATTCGTTTGATAAGGAAGCTTCACACAATGCGGCGGATATTCTCGCTGAAATGCTTACAGCACATCACCCCGGCAAGTTTATGATAGAGGAATACTATAACAGCAAAGAACCCTCTCTCGAAGAACTTTCCGCATATATTCAGAGCCTTGTTTTAAGCGGCAGACAGGGCTTCGGACTGGACGGTTATTCAGCAGATGCAAATGGTATCATTATGTCCGATCTGTCGGAATATTCGTGGGAACAGGTCGGCAAGGCAGTTATGACAGCTTTGGATAGGGGAACATACATCACTCCCGAAGAAAGGGCAGAGAGAGCCAATGCACCTAAGTATGCCATTTTTCAGGTGAAGAAGGGAGAGAAATATGCAAGGCTGTCATTCAACAGCTGGAATGAGCTGAAAAAGTTCAACATTCCCTTTGACAAAAACAATTATGAGGAAGTTTACGGCGGTTATGTTTCGGACGTAAGCAGAAGTCAGGGCAGGGGAGTTATTCTTGACAATATCTATACTAAATTCAACATTGACCAACCCGAAGATTTCAGAGGTCACAGCCTTTCTGTCGGCGACGTTATCGTGCTTGAAGATAATAACGTCAGCTCCGCATTTTATGTGGATTCATATGGTATGGCCGATGTTACAGACCTTTTCTTTGAAGTCGAAAAGCAGAAAATTGACCTTTCCAAGCTGTCGGAAATTACTCTCACCGAAGAATATGACCGCAGAAAAGACCAGCCCGATGATTCCATTCATATCAGGAACACGGTTTCATTCAGCAATCTGAATTCTTCGTATCTTATAAGCCGATACAAGGAATTTACATACGAAGCCGATGATATGCCCGACTATGACGAGGGAGATACAACTATCACCAGACAGGGTATGCTTGCGGAAGTGCAGGAATTCTTTGAGGATATGAGAAACGATCACGACAAGAGTATTTCCATAACTGATTTAAACGGCAAAACAACAGTCCTTGAGGGCAGACTTTTTGAGTTTGAAGCAACCGAGGACAGACTTGCCTTTATGATACCCAATGCAGGCTATGCGGAAATGTTCGAGCGTGATGATGACAGCTATGACTACACATTCTTTGACGGTGACTATAACGTTACCGACAGCGGTGTGTATGACGATGTGAGCATTTCTCTCCGTCAGGCGTTTACTATCGTTATGGAAGATGCAGGCTATGACATTGAAAAGTGCGAGTCTATGGACTTTGAAAAGGTACACAGCAGAGCCGAGGAAAAGGAAGAGCAGTTTGTTCCTGTCGCTGATACTGAAAGAAAAAAATCGGGCAATGAGGTCGAGGTCGGAGATGTATTTCTCTACAATGACCGTGAATATACCGTTACTCCCGACAATGGCATTTATCCCGATGATGTAACAGTATCTTATGAGGAACAGACAGGCGGAATTGCATTCCTTGCAACACAGAATATTGACAGATACAAGCTTGCCGAAAATGGTGTTTTCCTCGGCAATCCTACAAAGGAACAGGAGAAAGGAAATGCTCCCACAGAAGATAAGCCCGAAAAGGAAGCAAATGATTATACTCCCAAGATTGGTGACTTGATAGACATCAATGATGAACTGCTCACTATTTCCGATATAAGCGGAAGCGTTATTACATTCACCGAAACAGAAAACCTCTTAGGAAACACCTCCCGAATGGATATCTCGAATTTTTTCGCAAGCGGTTTTACCGTTGTGGAAGAAAACGAAAGCGAAATTGTCGAAGCTGTATCCGATGTTCCACTGGAACATTTTGAAACGGAAGAAACAGCAGATGTTCCGGTGGAACATAATGCTTCCAACTCACAGAATTTTGTCATAACCGATGAAAACCTCGGCGTAAAAACTCCGAAGGCACGTTTTTTCGCCAATGTTGAAGCTATCCGCACTCTGAACGCCATTGAAGCGGAGCATAGAACAGCAACACTTCAAGAACAGGCTGTGCTTTCGGGCTACACAGGCTGGGGAGCTATTCCGCAGGCATTTGATTCCGACAATAAGGACTGGAGCAATGAGTATGCACAGCTGAAAGAGCTTCTGACAGATGATGAGTATATGGCGGCAAGGCGTTCCACTATGAACGCACATTTTACCTCTCCCGTTATCATTTCCGCTATCTATGAAGGACTGAAAAATATAGGCTTTGAAAGCGGAAAGATATTAGAGCCTGCAATGGGCATTGGCAACTTCTTCGGTGCTATGCCCGAAAATATGAGAGCAAGTGAGCTTCACGGCGTAGAGCTTGACAGCCTTACGGGGCGTATTGCAAAGCAGTTATATCCCGATGCGGATATTCAGATAAAAGGCTTTGAAAAAACCAAGTTTGAAAATGACAGCTTTGATGCGGTAGTCGGCAATGTTCCTTTCGGAGATTATAAAGTCGATGATAAGGACTACAATAAGCACAAGTTTTACATTCACGATTATTTTGTGGCAAAATCCATTGACAAGGTTCGCCCCGGCGGTGTGCTTGCTGTTGTTACCTCAAAGGGTACGATGGACAAGGAAAATCCCGAAATGCGTACATACATCGCACAGAGAGCAGAGCTTTTAGGTGCGATACGCTTGCCAAATGATGCTTTCAAGAAAAACGCAGGCACAGAGGTCACATCTGATATTCTTTTCTTCCAAAAGCGTGAAAGACCTATTGAGATAAAGCCCGATGAGGTGGAATGGCTGTCAAAGGGTACAACAGAGGACGGTTTTTCTGTCAATAATTATTTTGTTCAGCACCCTGAAATGGTTCTCGGTACTATTGCCGAAGCAAATCAGATGTACGGTCCTACCGAGAATACACAGGTGCTTCCGATAGAGGGGGCAGACCTCAAAAGTCAGCTTTCCGAAGCGGTGAAAAATATTCACGGAAGCTATACTCCGAGGGCGAGAACGACTGAAAAGAAAAAGGAAGCAGAGGACATTATCCCTGCTCCTGCAAATTCAAGGACATACAGCTATTATGCGGTAGATAACAGCATTTATTATCGTGGCGATGATGAAACTATGAGCAAGGTCAAGCTTTCGGGCGATGGTCTGAAAAGAGCTTTGGCAATGGTTGAAATTCGTGATATTGTCCGTGAACTGCTTGATATGCAGCTTGATAACGCAGACCATTCCCTTGACGGAGATATATCGGAGAAGCGTGAAAAGCTCAATCAGGCATACGATGCGTTTACCGCAAAGTACGGACATTTTGACGAAAAGAAAAGTGCCCGTCTGTTCAAGGGCGATGACGGATACAGTTTCCTTACGGCACTTGAAACAAGGGACAAGGACAGCGGAGAATACAAAAAGGCTGATATTTTCTTCCACGATACTGTCAAGCCAAACAGCGTAGTCGAACACGTTGAAACCGCACAGGAAGCACTCATACTGTCCATTGCCGAAAAAGCAAGAGTGGATTTTGACTATATGACAGAGCTTTGCGGTAGGGATAAGGACACCCTTATAAATGAGCTTGAAGGTCAGATATTCCGACTTCCGCAGGAAGAAGAAAAGTATGTGACTGCCGATGAATACCTTACGGGAAATATTCGGCAGAAGCTCCGTGAGCTGAACAATGCTCCAATCGGTATGGACGTGAGCAGACACAGGGAAGCCCTTGAAGCGGCTATGCCCAAAAAGGTTGAAGCAAAGGATATTTCTGTAAAACTTGGTTCTCACTGGGTCGATCCCGAATTTGTCACGAAATTTATAAATGAAAAGTTCAAGCCGAGTTGGAGAAGCGATGTCACTGCACAGTACAGCAAGGCTTCCGGCAAGTGGAAGATAGAGGGTGCAGGCAAAAACGATAAAACAAGCTATGCCGCAATACACGATTACGGTACGAAGCGTAAAGATGCGTATGCGATTCTTGAGGGTATTCTTAATCACGAAGATCTGACGGTCAAAGATCCGAAGCTGGACGAACACGGTGAGCCTATGCGTGATTCGAGAGATAATATCATCAAGGTAACAAACCACGAAGAAACAAAGGCTGTGCAGTCAATGGTACGAAAAATTGAAAGTGCTTGGCAGGACTGGATATTCAAAGACCCCGACCGAAGAACTGCACTTGTGGATAAATACAACGAGGTATTCAACAGTATCAGACACAGAGAATATGACGGTTCTCACCTCAGCTTTGTGGGTATGAACAGCAGTATTACTCTGAAAGAGCATCAAAAGAACGCTGTTGCAAGAGCGTTATACGGCGGAAATACGATGCTTGCTCATTGTGTGGGAGCAGGGAAAAGCTATGAAATGATAACCATAGCAATGGAGGGCAAACGTCTGGGACTGCATCATAAATCCCTGTTTGCCGTACCCAATTCCCTTACGGAGCAGATGGGCAGAGATTTCAAAAAGCTGTATCCTGCTGCCAATATCCTTGTTGCCACAAAAAAGGATTTTGAGCCTAAAAACCGCAAGGAATTGTTTGCAAAAATTGCAACGGGCGAGTGGGATGCGGTAATTGTCGGACATTCTCAGTTTGACCGTATGGGACTGTCAAAAGACCGTATGGAAAAATATATGCAGGCTGAAATAGGCGATCTCCGTGAACAGCTTGAAGAAGCGAAAGACAAGGACGGAAGCAAGAGCTTTTCCGTTAAGGAGATTGAAAAGACAATAGCCCGTTATGAAAAGAAGGTAAAGGACAGTTCCGAAAAGGTAGCAAAGGACGATTATATCGACTTTGAAGAAATGGGCTTTGACAAAATTTTTGTGGACGAGTGCCATCTATACAAGAATCTGGGTACAGCAACAAAAATGTCTAATGTTGCAGGCATAGGCACAACAGGTTCGGGCAAGGCGGCTGAACTGCTTATGAAAACGAAGTATTTCGATGAACTCACAGGCGGAAAGGGTATGGTCTTTGCAAGCGGCACGCCTGTTGAAACAGGCTATCTACGGTCAAAAATGCCGATTTTACGTTGTTGTATAGCAAAAAACGATTATCACATTTTAGCTGTGTGATAATCGTTTTTTTGTCATAGTATATATTATTGCAGAAAAATTTGACATTTCAATAATGCTGAGATATAATGTTATTAAATAATGTTCAATTTGCGATTTGTTTACTTTACTATAAAAAGGGGGATATATATGAAAATTGCAGTGTGTGATGATGAACAGATTTACTTGAATAAAATACATAAAGAATTACTGGAGCTTGAAGGATATGCAGGTGAGTTTAAAATAACTGAATACCTCTCTGGTGAAGAATTGATTGCTGATTTTTCTGCAAATGTATATGATATAATTGTACTGGATATTGAAATGAAGCAGATGAGCGGAATGGAGACTGCGGAGTATATTCGGAAGCTGGACACCAAAACAACAATTATATTCCTTACAAATTATGACAGCTTTGCTCCAAAAGGATATCTTGTCGGAGCATTCAGATACGTATTGAAAGATCAGCCGTATGAATTATATATTCAACAATTAAAAGATACCATACAGTCTGTATATAATAAACGGCAGTATATGCTTGTAAATATAAATGGTGAAATACGAAAAATACCGATAGATGAAATAATATATGTTGAGGTATTTGGACATAATTTGCAGTTATATATGACCGATACGAATAATATTTCATATAAAGGAAAATTAAAAGATGCAGAAGAATATCTTACAGGTTTTGATTTCGTCAGAACCGATAAAAGTCATTTGGTCAATGCGGACAAAATCAAATCAAAGACCGGCGATGTTTTGCTTATGGAAAATGACATAAGAATTTATGTCAGCAGAAAATACGACAAATCAGTTTCAAATGCATTTATGCTGTGTGTCAGAAGAAGGTGCGGCTGATGTATGACATAATAGAAATCATCAATTCCTGCTTTGAGGCTTGTATTATTATGTTTTATCTGGACAGAAGTTTAGGTGGAAAACGCAGATACGGAAAAATATCAATAGTAATTGCGTCAATATTTATAGCTGTTCTTTTGTCATTGGCTGCACTGACAGGCGGAAATCCGACCATTCAAATTATAACAACTTTTTTTCTGATGCTGGGAGCAAGTTCTGCAATTTATGATGAAAGATGGATAAAAAAACTGTTTACGGCAGGAATATTTATAGTTATAATTTTTGTCTCGGAATCAATATTTATGTGTCTGCTCTATCTGCTGAATTTGGGAACACCCGAAGATCTCAGCTCAGATAATATAGGAAGAATAATCGGAATGCTTGGTTCAAAAATATTGTACTTCTGGTTTTCAGTGTATGTATGTCATTTCTTAAATAAAAAGATAAAAGAAATATCACTTAAAAACTGGGCGGCTATGATCTGTATTCCTTTATTAAGTGTTATAATACTCAATAGTATATTTATTGCTTCTGAGGTGAGTGATAAAAGTATGTTGTCCTATGCGGCTTCGGTTACAGGAATACTTCTGCTGAATTTTTTCGCATATGACTATTTCGATTCTTACAGCAGACAGTTAAAACTTGCAGTTATGGAAAAAGTGCTGGAGGCAGATAAGGAGAATTACAGACTGATTGAAAATAAATATAATGAGATACGCTGTTTGAAACACGATATCAGGAATCAGATAGCAGCAGCGGAAAAGGCGTTTAAGTACAATAAGGATGAAGGAATGAAATATCTTGATCGAATATCAGATGAATTATCCAAAGCAGACGGCATATGCTGTATTGGTCTGCCTGCACTTGATGCAATAATAAATGTAAAGCTTAATTATGCTGCTGAAAAAGGCATAAAATGTTATACAAAGATCAATTCAGATAAAGAGATAAATACGGATATATTTGTTTTGTGCAGAATACTTGCAAATACCCTTGACAATGCAATAGAAGCATGTGAACGCTATGAGGGGGATAATAAATTTATATATTTTGCATTATCAAAACAGAATACAAACCTATTTATTCGGATCTCAAATTCATCTCATTATGTTAATATCAAGTCATTGGAAACTGAAAAAATGGATAGAATACAGCATGGATTAGGACTTGAAAGTATATCGGAATCGGTAAAACAAATTAATGGAATAATCAATATAATGTATGAAAATAATATTTTTACGACTGAATTGTTGATAAATTGTTTATGATATGGCAGCTTACGCTCAAAAATCGACACTTTATGACAGCAGTATTGAATTAAATAATTTTACACGCTATACTTGATGCAAGGCGGTGATTTACGGTGATTTCCAAACTTGCAAAGAGTATGGCGCTTTTTTTTGCAGATAAAAATCTGATTGCTGCAGAAGATAAAGAAGTTTACGCATATGGAGCAGAACTTCTTTTATCAACAGTTTTTAATCTGGTAATTGCTTTAGTGATTGCTCTGATTACAAATACATTCTGGCAGTGTCTGGTATTTCTTACATCATTTGTTACAATAAGGATCTATGCAGGGGGATATCATGCAGACACACATCGAAACTGTATGCTGACATTAGTTTGTGTACAGGGATTATTTGTGCTGATAATTAAGAATTTCAGTGCTGAAAAAGTCAAGGTTGCCATACCTATAATGCTTATGTTATCAATTGCTGTGATCATATTGCTTGCGCCTGTAGCTCATCCTAACAAACCGTTGACGGAAAGTCTTAAAAAGGTGCTGAGAAAAAAAGCATATGTATCGGTTGCTGTTTGGACACTTATTACGCTCTTGTGTACATATGCTTTGAAAAATCTATTTGGATTTTATTCTGCCTTGGGAATGATAACGATTTCGGCTGCCCTTGCAGCTGAGAAAATAAAACTATGGAGAAGCGTGAATAATGAAAAATCGTAAGAACCCATATGTCCGTGAAATGGCAGCGTTATTGCTGTTGACAGTTATTTACGGCCTTTCAATTATGATAACAGGACAGGCTTGTGCGATAACTTTTTGTCAGCCGCCAATGCCTGTAAGGTTATATAAAAATTTAAAAAAGGGGGAAGTTTTGTGAAACTCAGAAGTATATTTATGAAGTATGCCTCCTGTCTCGCTGCTTTGACACTTTTTATTGGTGTTAATTCAAGCACACAGGCGTGCTGCTGGTGGTTTGCACAGCCTAAGGTTCCAAAGGAACTTGAAAAGTTTCAGTAATCACCGATAATATTACCAGCTTTTCGGACGCTGCTCTTAACAGCGTCCGAAAGTTATACTGAGAGGAATGAAATAATGGAAAGTAAAAAAATAATAGCAGCGGCATTGGCAGCAACAATAGCAGCGTCTGTATCACCAATAAATGTTATGGGTGATAATGAAATTGAAAATTTTGGTTTGGGATACTCAGAAGATGATAATAATGACGATTTGATGCTGATGTCAGCAGAAAATATAGATGTAAGAAAAATTTCAGAAACGGATACGAGTATAACGGTATCATGGAGTGGCTTTAATACTGAAAAAGCAGCTGCATATACTGTAGTATGTGATGGCTTGGAATCAGAAAAAATAACTGACACTACATATACTGTTGTCGGACTTACAGGTGGATGTGAGTATAGCATTGCTGTAAGGGCATATGATGAAGCCGGGGAGATTGTAGGAGTCAGCGACGCAATTTATGCATACACAGACTGGAATATTATATCAGATGTAACATTAACATCGAATAAAACAGTTGCTGACTTGAATGTCAGCGGTAATCTGAATTTAAACGGTTACACACTTACAGTAACAGGTGATGCTTATTTGACATCATCAACCTTGTTTGTTAATCGTGGAAAAATGTATGTAAACGGCAATTTCAACATGAGCAGCACAAACGGAAATTACGGAAGCGGCTACCTTAATATGAGCAATGCAGAGGACTATATCTGTGTAAACGGAGATTTCCTTGCGTACTCATACTCATCAAACACACTCACCGACGGAATTATTGAAGTAAAGGGAGACTTTACACAAAAGAAGTACTATTACGGATATACAAATAACTTTGCACCAAGCGGAAATCATAAGGTCGTTCTGAGCGGAGAAGGTTTACAGACGGTAAGCTTTGAAAGGACAGAATCAGGCTTTAATGTTCTTGAACTTCAGAATTACTCTGATGAAGGCGTAGTATTCACCACACCCGTGACCATAAACAACCTTGTTGACAACGGCTGCAATACAAGCTTTGCAAACGGAGAGCGTTCGGGCTGGACACTGGAGGCAGATGAGACTATAGAGGGAGATCTGTTTCTTTCAAGAGGAACCCTTGACCTTAACGGACACAAACTGACTGTAACTGGAAATCTTGTACAGTCCGGAGGAACAGTGCTCGCAAACGGCGGAGAACTTGAAGTACAGGGAGATTACCGTGTGCAGTCACTCAGCGGAAGTACATACGGCAACAGCACAGGAGTGCTTAATATGACAAATGAAGCTGATACCGTAAGGGTACTCGGCAGCTTTGTTATGCAGTCAACAGTAAATCACAGTGATAAGCTTACAGCAGGAACTCTGGAGATCGGAGGAGATCTGACACAGAACAGCGAAGCAAACGGATACAACTTCTGCACCTCGGGAACACATACTATTGTGCTTAATGGAAGTGAAAAGCAGAGTGTAAGTATATATGACAATGGAAAAAATTATTCAAGGATCAATAACCTGAAAATTACGAATACATCGAGCGAAGGAATAGATTTTGCAAGAGGAACATATGTTATCGGAAAACTGTATAATACCGAGTCAATCATTTCAAATGTGACCAATCTGTATATATGCTCAACAACAGTATTTGCTGATAATGCATGGAACAGTGATGCGAATTTTTCTGAAAACTATACGATAAGCGATGATCTGTCAATAGGTGGAACAGTATATCTTACAGGGGGTACACTGAAGCTTAATGGACACAGGCTGAATGTTGACGGCAATTTCAACATGAGCAGCACAAACGGAAATTACGGAAGCGGCTACCTTAATATGAGCAATGCAGAGGACTATATCTGTGTAAACGGAGATTTCCTTGCGTACTCATACTCATCAAACACACTCACCGACGGAATTATTGAAGTAAAGGGAGACTTTACAGAAAAGAAATACTATTATGGGTATACCAACAATTTTGCACCAAGCGGAAATCATAAGGTCATTCTGAGCGGCAGAGGTATTCAAAAAATAAATTTTGAATCGGAACAGTCAATGTTTAATATACTGGAAATAACAAAACCGCTTGAAACAGGTTATGTTTTCAGCAGAACACCTCTTTGGAATGAGTTATCAGAAAAAAATTCTGACAATGAACCTCCAACTGCTCCTGAAAATCTTCACGCTGAACGTTCCACTTCTACATCTATAAAGATCACCTGGAATGAATCCGAAGATGAATCGGGAATTTACTGTTATTATGTTTATCGTGATGGAGAGAAGGTAGGTTCCACTAAGAATCTATATTATGTGGATACAGGATTGAAATCACATTCACAGCATATGTACTATGTTATTGCTTGTGATGTTGATGGAAACATGTCTGAAAAGAGCAATATTATAGAGGCAGCGACAGATGCTGACGAATATGCTCCTACGCAGCCTGCAAATTTTACAGCGGTAGTTAAGGGCAATAGTACAATATATCTATCATGGATCGCATCAAGTGACAATGTTAAGGTAGTTGAGTACAATATTTACCGCAACGGGGTTCTTATTGCCAAGACCGAGGGTACAGCTTATACCGATAAAAATGCTTTTGCAGGGCTTTATACATACTATGTTGAAGCTGTTGATAACGAGGGTAATGTATCAACGGCAAGCAAAAAGGTCACTGTTGATAATGAAGCCCCCACAAAGCCTATCCTAACTCTCAGTAAAGTTGGAGACAGTTATATTTCTCTTGAATGGACATGTTCGGATAATGTTGGTGTAACTTTTTATAATATTTATAGAAATAATGTGCTTGTAAAAACAGTTTCCGCCAACAGCTATGTTGACACTAATATATCAATAGATTCACACTATACATATTATGTAGTTGCATATGATGCTTCTGAGAATAAGTCGGAAGCCAGCAATGAGGTATCGGTATATACCGGTGAGGACAGTACGGCACCTGAAATAAATTCGATTCATACTGCAAAGAATAAATACTCAAAATCTGTTCCAATCTCTGTTTCTGCTACAGATAACCGAGCAGTTGCGGCAATTTATGTTCAAAGCTCTGTAGATAATATTATATGGGAGGATGTTTTGTCAATAAAGGCTGATGGAAAAACATCTTCAAATGTAATAGAAAATCTTGATCTTACGGAATATTCAGACGGTGAATTGTATCTTCGGGCATATGCTGAGGATTTGTCTGGAAACAGGAGCAGTGCAGACGATTCACCTGTATTTAGCTTAATGGTAGATAATACGGCTCCGAAAACTCCTTATGACCTTTCAGCAAGTACAGAAAATGGCTCTCTTGAACTAAAATGGGATACTGCCGAAACTGATAATGATATTGAGTATTTCAAGATTTATCGCAGGGAAAATGATGAATCGGATTATACTCTTGCTGAAGATAATTACAGATACTGGAATTATATAGACAGTAATATTGAGCTTGGCACAAGGTATTATTATGCCGTTTCTGCCGTTGATGATGTTGGAAATGAAAGTCTGCTGTCTCAGGAAGTAATGAATTGTATTTCTGATGATAAGATCAAACCTGAAGTTCTATGTGTAACTCCCGTAACAAACAGTAAAATTGGAGAAGATCCTAAGATAAGCATTTCCTGTTATGATAACTTTAAGTTAAAAGAAGTTGTAGTTGAATGTAAATCATCGAATTCAGATGAATGGGCAGAAGTTTTTGCAAAAGATATTGATTCGTATGGCGAGATAGTAAGTTTTACGCTGGATACATCAGAGTTTACAACAGGTGTTTATCAGCTTAAGGTATCTCTTACGGATTCTGCACTTAATAAAAGTGATGATTATATTGTTGATTATGATTACAGAAAATGTTCGCTGTCTGCACCAATTCTTGCGGCTACAGGTGCTGGTTGGTCCGTGGACCTTGATTGGAGCATGACTAATACTGAGGAAATAGCTGGATATTATGTTTACCGCAGGAGTGCATCTGATTCAAAATATACTTTGATAGGGTCTGTTAAGGATATGTATATGACAGATAAAAATGCTGAAGCAGGACAAAAGTATTATTACTATATTGAGGCTGTTGATATTCGTGGTAATAAAATTGAAGGTAATACAGTATCCGCAGTGCCTACTGATGAAGATAATATTGCACCTGTTGCTTATATGGGTGAAGGTTTATATGGTATTGAGAATAAAACAGTAAGCTTTGACGGAACGGGTTCTCAGGATAATCATTACGTTTCTTCTTATTTATGGGATTTTGGTGATGGTGTTACATCAAATGATGCAAGACCAAAGCATTCATACAATAAAGCCGGAATATATACAGTATCATTGACCGTATATGACAGTGCGGGAAATAATAATACAGCAGAAACAGAAATAACTATATATGATAAGGATTATAAGGGTACAAAACTCAGGATAAGAGGTTCTGACGGCAATGTGCTTTCCGGTGCAAGGATATATTCGGAAATGCAGGACAGAACAATAAATGCAAGTGCCGACTCTTCGGGATGCTACGAGTACATTGCCAAAAAAGGCAGTTATGATGTATATGTGTATCGTGAAGGCTATATACCACAGATGATCACAATAAATGTATCTGATGAAGCGTCAGAATTTGATGTTGTTCTTCCAAAGGGTGAGGTCGTTGTTGGCAGTCTGGAGACAAGACCACTTGAACTTAATGAGATACTGGCATTGGGTATTGACCCGACAAATCCTGCCAATCAAAAGGTATGCGAGTACATAGTAAAGCTCGAATACAATAAGGAAAAAAAGGAATTGCGTCTTTGCACCGGAATGAGTGGAGAGATAATTAATTTTAAACAGACAACAAATGAAAAGTGGCAGGTTTATCCTAAAACAATATGTAATAGTGATGGAGAGACAGAAGCTATAACGCTTTTCTCAGTTCATACAGAAATGTCTTGGCTGAAGGAATTCTATAATGTGGATCTAACGATAATCAATATGGCAGATGAGCATTTTTCGTTGGAGCAATGCGAAGCTGCATTAACAGTGCCGTATGGCTTGTCATTGGCAGGCAATTCATTTACGTCCACTAAAAAAGAAAATAAAGATATTGTGGCTTGTGTTGATGCCGGAGTAATTAAAGGCGGTGAAACAAAAACTATTTCATGGATCTTACGTGGAGATTCAAGAGGTGAGTATAATCTCTCAGCGGATTTTAGCTGCGTACTTACGCCATTTATGGAAGATATTTCTTTAAATTTTAAAACAAAGGAACCATTGGTTGTTTATGGTGGTAGTGCATTGGAATTAAGCGTTGATCTGACAGCGTTTGATCCCCAAAAGGATTATTGGACAGCAAAATTTATATTAAAAAATGTATCTGATAAACCGGTTTATAATGTGAACTTTGATTTTAAAGCATATTCGGAATTTGATGGTATTGAAGTAACTGATTTAATACTTAAATATCCAAGCGGGCTTACAGAGCATATTCCTTCTACCGGAAAGGAAGAGTTTCTTCCTGTATTGTGGACCGGAAATGAAAGTATTGATCTGAGAACTCTTAATCCAGGCGAATATATTACCGGATATTACAGTATTTCTGATTTTCAGCAGTTTATTGAACGAAATTAAGTGATTTATGCCACAGTTGGCCGTGAAACACAGATAACTGCGGCAAGGAAAGGATAATAAATGAACAAACGACTAATATCAGGCTTGCTCTCTGCAGTAATGGCGATAAATGTTATCACAATACTTCCTGCTAATGCATTTGCATTAGGAACAGAGAGTAAAGTATACGAAAAAGATGGTTATACCGTTACATATCAGATAGGCAGCGAATGGGATGGAAACCGCAGTGTTGAAGTTTCAATCAAGAATACAGGTGAGGAATCTATCCTTAACTGGGCGCTTAAATATGATGTTGGCGGAGAGGTGTACAATCTTTGGAACTCCAAAGTATATGACAGCTCGGAAGAATATACGATTATTAAAAACAACGGCTATAACTATGAGATTGAACCGGGACAGTCTGCAAATTATGGCTATATCGTAAAAGGCGAAGAAACTGTTATTCCTGAGGATATTGAACTTTGCAGCCGAAGAATAGATGTAAAATCAGGCTATGAAATTGATTTCAATGTTACAAGCGACTGGTATACAGGATTTAATGGTGAGATAAGTATTACCAACGTTTCGGACGAGCCTATTGAAGCATGGACTTTAAGCTTTGACAGCAATTTTGATATAAACAATATATGGAATGCAAAGCTGCTCACAAGTGAAAACAGAAGCTATGAAGCAGCAAATCAGCTTTGGACAACCCCAATCAAGGCAGGGGAAAGTGCGTCCTTTGGTTTTTCTGCCAAAAAATCCGCAACTGAGAATGCAAACGCTGAAAACTTTGTACTTACAGCTGTTGTTGTAGGAAGAAGTGCTCTTGAATATCCCGATTTTGATGATATTGATTACGAGCTTGACAGCGATTCCGACGGACTTCCCGACTATTATGAAGATATCCTCGGAACGGACAAGAATAACCCCGATACAGACGGCGATGGTCTGACCGACGGTTATGAGGTGTTTTATCTTGGTACAGACCCCCTCAAAGCTGACAGTGATGATAATGGCGTTAATGACGGTGATGAGGATCCTGATAATGACGGATTATCCAATTTGAAGGAATGCGAGCTGGGAACAGATCCCAACAATTCCGATACTGACGGCGATGGACTGACTGACGGTGCGGAGGTAAATATTCATAAGACCGATCCTTTGAAATATGATACAGATGAAGACGGGATATCTGACGGTGATGAAATTGCACTTGAACTTGACCCTAACAACAGATCTACCGATGGCACGCCCGACAGCGAACGCACCTTTAAGCAGGTGGTTACTTCCGATTCAGAGGTTCTTTCTGCGATAAATAAAGACGAGGAGACACCTTTCAAGGTTTCACTTGAAATGAAAGCGGCAGGCGTAGCGGAAAATAATGTTTACGCTCGTGAAAGCGGCTATTCCAATGCCATTGAAAACAGTGCGATCCTTGGTGCTGCACCCGAATTTGTTTATACAGATGGGCTTGCTGTTGAAGAGGTGACAGTTAAGTTTGAACTCAATGATTCAGCAGTAAATAATACTCTCGGCACATATGCGGCTGAAAACGACGGATACAAGGGAATAAAGCGTCTTAACGTGTTTATGTTCTTTGAAGATGTTAATATGCTTCTGCCTATTGAGACACAGTATGATGAAGCAAAAAATATTGTGTCTGCCACAACTGACAGGGTGGGTACATACTGCCTTATGGATATGGAACTGTTTTTCCATAATCTTGGTATTGAGCCTTCAAAATCAGCAGATATTGAGGGCAGCGAAGCTATGTCTGAAAATTCGATTGACAATGACAATTACAAATGCTATACTGTAAATGAGATTGAAGCTAGGTCTTCCAATCCCGAGGACGAGGGTTATATAGGTCCTGTCAGCACATACAAGGATAATTTTGACGTATATTTCGTAGTTGACCGAGCTAATTATACCGATGATACACTTCACTCTTACTGTCAAAAGATACTTGAAACCTCAGAGAAGATCTGGGCTGTTTCTCCCAATGTCAATATAGTGCTTTATGCAGTGAATGGCAATGGGTATTCTCATTTTGATTATTATGGAATATTTAAAAATGCGGGCACTCTGAAAACAACACTTGATACGATTTCGCAGAATAAAAATGTGCTTACTACAAAGCTTTCCGATGGCACAGTATTGCGTGAAGTGTACCTTTCCAAAGCTGTTGACAGCATCATAAACAAATATGACGGCAAGAGAAAAATATACGGCTTTGTGTTCTTTGATTCTGAAAACAATATTTTTCAGACAAAAGGTGACAGCAAAGCATTGCTTTATGGGGTAAAATATGGCGGCAAAAAGATAGATATAAGCGTTTGCTCAAATATTCCCGAAAAATATAAATCTGCCCAAAATTATGATGAGATGGCTTATGCAGTGGCGCTCTATAAGATGACCAACGGTATAGATATCTCTGCAAATGATTTTACAAAACAGGCATTGGAACATATTTATGGGGAAGTGCCAGAGGAAAATCAGTACCAATATCAGGCAATTATTGCTACGGGATATAAGCCGGTGGTGTTAAAAAAGGAACTTACACCATATGATATGGAGCTTGCTGAAAAACGTTATAACGATCCCGATTACATCTTCAGCGATGCGGAGCTTGCCGACTGTGAGGATACTGATGAGGACGGACTTAAGGATTTTGAGGAGATAATGTTCTATACAAAGAAATTAGATAAGTATCAGCTGATAACGTTTGAAAACAATGAGATTAAGCTTCCAAATGTAAATACAATTTTAAATGCACTTAATGAGTTGGCTTACGTTCAGGATGGACTTGATAAGGCAAGAGAACAGTATGGAAATTACTGGGCAGTATTTTTGACCCGTCCCATTTTGCCAATTCTTTCTGATCCAACTTCTGTGGATGGGGACGGGGATGGGTATTTGGATAGCTTGTTTAACACACAATATGTTAATAGTATAGATAATTACGATGGATATATTGATATGGTAGATCCTATGCCGCTATATAATAATATAGAAGTATATTCATTAAAAAATGACTATATATACATTACCAATCCTGATTCAATTCCATCTTATGATGGTACTCATATCCCCAGCTATGGTGGTGCCCAAAAAAACTTTTTTAATAAAGATTTTAATATAGATTATTATGATGATATTGGAAAGAATATATCAAAAAAAGGGTGTGGACTTATAGCTGTATCTGATATGATGATATATATTGACAGTTGTAATTATAATGAGAACATTACTGATATTGATTATAATTTTGACAATCCTATTGATTTTAATAATTATCAAGCTTTTGTGAGGACACTTTATGACAAATTTTCTATCAATTTCTATAATGCTATAGAATATGCCAACTGTTGTGAGAGATATTTAAATGATAAGGGGTCAATATTCAAAGTAAAAAGATTTTTTCCAGTTTCAAATGCATTTACGAATACAATAACATTTGATAAAAATTGGAAAGGTGAACTTAATGAGATTATAAGAAGCATAAAAAATGATAAACCTGTTTATTGGGGAGTGGGATTATTAAAAAAGCATGACATGTATTACTATAACCAATGCAGTTATAGTGATGGTGTAAAAAAACCATTTCAGTGTACGCCTTCATTTCATAGTGGTGAATTAAATATTCACGCAGTTGTAATAACAGAAGTCATCATAGATAGCGTACAAAACAAAGTGTTTTTCGTGGTTTCAAGTTGGGGCCATAAATATGCAATTAGTTTTTCAGATTGGAATTCTTCATCAAAGTTTAATTCGATGTTCTTTACAATAGAATAAGAAATGACAAGTATTATGAAAATGTTTTCAATTATTTTTTAGTAAAGGAGATATGTAGCATATGAAAAATATTGTGTTAACTAAAAAAATTGGCATAATTTTTATTCTGTTTTGTTTAATAAGTTGCATTATTCTTTTTCGACCGGAAAATATTATTAAGATTCGTATAAAAAATAAATTTAACAATGATATGATTAGTTTATCGAAGGTGATAGTAAATAGCCCTTCAAAAATAACCTTTCAATTACAAACATACTCTTGTTTACCTATGGATCAGGATGATGGAAAAGTTTTATCTGAATTTATAGACTGTATTAACGCAAACATTTCTGAATTTGATGAAGTGATTATACTGCTTAATCAATCTCCAACATATTTGTCAATTAAAATGAAAAAATATAACGACGTACTGTATATTTCAGAATTCAACTGTGAATATACAGAGATATACGCTGATGTTTTATCATGTTTTGATTTATCTAAAACAGCAAAAATGATTTATAAAGGTGAAACAATAGTTGATTATAAAAGTGAATTTTCACAAATGAAAGAGTTAAAAAAATTAAGCTTGTATTGCCGGCAAGATTTCCTGACAGATGATTTAGATGATCTAATACAAAGTTTATCTCGTTTGGAACGATTGGATTTTTATGTGTATAATTATGATTTTTATGACAAAGAAAAAATAGAAAATATTAAGGAGAAAATATTTGATTTAGATATGAAATATCCCGATATTATTATAAGTTATAATTACGCATACTGATATACAGTCTTATAGATATGCACAGTCTTGGTAAATACAGTAGAAATTGAGCACAGAATAGCTATGTCTGAAAATTCGATTGACAATGACAATTATAAATGCTATACTGTAAATGAGATTGAAGCTAGGTCTTCCAATCCCGAGGACGAGGGTTATATAGGTCCTGTCAGCACATACAAGGATAATTTTGACGTATATTTCGTAGTTGACCGAGCTAATTATACCGATGATACACTTCACTCTTACTGTCAAAAGATACTTGAAACCTCAGAGAAGATCTGGGCTGTTTCTCCCAATGTCAATATAGTGCTTTATGCAGTGAATGGCAATGGGTATTCTCATTTTGATTATTATGGAATATTTAAAAATGCGGGCACTCTGAAAACAACACTTGATACGATTTCGCAGAATAAAAATGTGCTTACTACAAAGCTTTCCGATGGCACAGTATTGCGTGAAGTGTACCTTTCCAAAGCTGTTGACAGCATCATAAACAAATATGACGGCAAGAGAAAAATATACGGCTTTGTGTTCTTTGATTCTGAAAACAATATTTTTCAGACAAAAGGTGACAGCAAAGCATTGCTTTATGGGGTAAAATATGGCGGCAAAAAGATAGATATAAGCGTTTGCTCAAATATTCCCGAAAAATATAAATCTGCCCAAAATTATGATGAGATGGCTTATGCAGTGGCGCTCTATAAGATGACCAACGGTATAGATATCTCTGCAAATGATTTTACAAAACAGGCATTGGAACATATTTACGGGGAAGTGCCAGAGGAAAATCAGTACCAATATCAGGCAATTATTGCAACGGGATATCATCCTGTTGTGCTTGATAGTCCTCTTACAGAACAAGATCGGGATAATGCTCAGAAATTAATAGGTAAACTTGATGAAAATAATAATGTAATCGAAAGTACGTATGAATTTAGCGAAGCCGAATTGGAGGACTGCGCCGATACCGACGAGGATGGACTTTGGGATTTTGAGGAGGTAATGTTCTATCTCTGTGGAAATCCGGTTATCTATTTTGACGAATACGGCGAGATTGAGCTGCCGACAGTTAACGATATTCTTGGCAAAGGTGATGGAAAGGCAGCCAAATATTTCAATGCATTTTCAACTCTTGCCTATGTGGAAAGCGGCTATGATAAGGCGCAAGAAAGGTATGCGGATAGTTGGGATACTTTTGTAGGTTATCCCGTTCTGCCTATTATTTCTGATCCTACTTCCGAGGATGGGGATGGAGATGGGATTTTTGATGTTAACGAAAAATGGAACGGTATAGATGAAAGGTATAAAAATATTTTAGCATTGAAATCAGATACTATTGAGAGTTTGTATCCAGAACTGAGAAAAAACGATGAGAACAAACCCTTTTATATATCTGTTAATAAAAATGATATTTATTTCAATATTAAAATAAACAACAATGATAGAATCGAACAAATAAGAGACGCAATATCATCCTATTGGGATGGTAAGTATTTTGGGGATATTTATGACTTTTATCCAGGTATGAAAATTAATGTAAAAACAAGAATTACTCAAACAGAAAATTCAAACTCAATAGAGGTTGTATTTGAACAGTCGACAAAACGTAGTGTTACAAGCATGAATAAAATTATAATTTATTCCTCTTCTTTAGAAACAAATGAAGATACAAAAGCAACAATTGCACACGAATTTGGACATATTTTTGGTTTGGCAGATGCATATTTAGAAAGTGGTGTTTTTAATTATTCATGCATAGAGTTTGTTAACTCTATAACTGGGTCAATAAAAACAGCACAGCGACCTTATGGGTTGTTGCCATATAATTTTTCTGATGAATCATGTGAAATCGATGTGTTTACAGAAATTATGTCTATATGCAATACTAAAAGCGTGGTGTGTAGCAATGATATTGAAATGATATTAAATAATAATGCCGGAATTCACTATGCCAAATTCACGCCACATTTTTATGTCAGCAAAATATCAAATGCAATAAAAACACCATATCTTTTGCTGTACAATAAGGATTGTGAAATGTTTTCGTATAATACGAAAGAGAATAAGATAACGAAAATTGATTTCTTGGATATTAATATGACTAATGTTGATAAATATTTGTATTCGTATGGTAAAAAATACAACACTTTTTTGGCTACTTACAAAGATTGGATTGACAGAACGTATCCGCAGTATAGCACTGAAACAAAACAAATTCATCAGAAATTGGAGATGTCTTTTAATTTTCAAAGCTTGTATAGCGAATCTAAATCAAATTTTCGGAATGTAAGTATTAATAAAGATAGTAAAACGTTATATTTATGTGGAATGTATCCTAATGCAAAGGAAGCAGCGAATGATTTATTAGATGGATCTGGGAATAGCATATGGGTTTTAGACGATGAATCATTTAATGATTTGGTTGATGAAATAATTAAAAAAAGTGATTTAGATGTTACATACTCCGTATCCAAAAACGATAGTACAATTTTACCTGATAACAGTATCTGGGATTGTGCAGAAGAGAATGTTCCGCCACATTATCATATATTAGAAAATGGTTTTCCTGTTAATATATCTTCAAAGATATTTGTTGGACATGAAGGAGGCTTTCACTATGAAGACTATTATAACTAATAAGAAAAAATTTACAATAACAGGACTGATTTTTTTAATATCTTTATTAATAATAAGTGCATTTGTATGGTTCATTTTATTTGGACATATTAATGATGGACCATCTCCTTTTATAATTCCTATTGATGAAAATACTGTTATACAACAGGTATATGAAGATTTATCTTTATTTGATGATTCAGACTATGTAAAAATGAAATTTATATGTGATGATTTGTCATTACAGAATAGAGGTGTATCTGATTGGGCAACTAATAAACCCTGTGATGAGAGTATTCAATTTATAAAGGATTTGGATGGTAAAGTACTTACTGCAATGCCACGCCCACTCGTTATTTTATCAGATTTGAAATCAAGCGAAAGTGGTGAAATAGAGGCGAATGGGTTGCATTTTAAGTTAGGTGTAATAGAGGCAAACGAAGGATATGAAAAAGCATATTATGGGATATGTTATATTTATGACAACATTGATCCGCATATATATTTAAGTAAAGAAAAAACTCCCATATACTATGATAGTCCAATGTATTTAAATTATATTGAAAAAATATACGATAATTTGTATTTGTATATTTACTATACTACAAGAAATCCTATATATGAATAGTACTTTGTAAACTCTAAATCTTAATAACAGGATAAAGATGAATGAGCTTGATTCTTGCAGCATCAGTAGTGAACAGCCAATCAACGCCTTTCTGTAGTGAATTTCTAGCCACAGTCCACGGCCCAAGTAATGCTCTGAGCGTAGGCAGATCGGGTATTCTGTGATTTGCGATACATTGAAGTCCGAGTGCAGATAATTCAATCTCGGCAATATCCAACCAGCTGCCATGCTTGGGTGTGTAATGTATTTCAAGTCGTTCTGCAAGTTCTCTTGCGTACTGAGGCGGAAATGTTGCATAAAGAGAGGCTATGTCTGAAATTCAACCAACAACTAAACTTTTAGTTCTCGAAGAACTTTAGGAGGTTATCTTATGTCAAAAAAGCCAGAAAAAGAAAAGAATTTATATATTCCCGAAAGAAAAAAGGATTATGAATACTATTGCAATATACAATTGCTGAAAAATATCAAAAGTGATTATTATGAAATTAGTAAATGTTTATTATCCGACGCTATTAGGGATAAATATATCCCTTCTGATACATCATATAAAAGCGAGGAAATATTTAATCAGTACCAAAAGCTTTCTGATGACTTCAATTATTACATTGACAGGGTCATTGAAAAAACTGACATTAATGATTATAATGATTATCAGCAGGCAATGGATATGGTGATGATTGTTGCTTGTGATACTGCCGAATTTGTTCATAAGAATTTCCTTTTTAAAGCAAATAAAGATTTTTTGAAGCAAAAGAAAAAATACATGGGCAAAGATAAAAAAGTAAAATACATAGCTTCTCAGATTGGAAGCATCGTTTATAAATTAAAATCAAATACATTATCTACAATAATCATAAATTATTTTTGCACTACAATATTTTGGTGCTTTATACTTCTTTCGGTTTTACTGTTTATAATTTTTAATAGTGTAGATTTTTTATTTGTAGCTATTTTAACCCTTATAGTTTACCTTATTCTTTTACCACAGCTGAAGTTTATATCTAGAATAGGTGAATTCCAATTTTCAAAATATAAATATAGCACTCATCCATATAATTCTCAATATAAATTTAATGATATTATGTCAATACTGTCTTCAATAAAGGCGTTAATAAAATAATTATAATTAATGGAATATGTAGACAAAATTGTGAAGAACAGCGATGAAAACGTGTCGCTGTTCTTCACTTTTTACAAAGGGACTATTCTATACTATATTTGAATTTTAGTTGCTTAGCCAAATCTTGAAGATCCTGACAAGCATCAAAGCACATCTGATGATAATGGTCAATATCATCGGAGCTGCTTTTTACAGTCAGACCTCGCTTGACTGCCCGTATCTTTTCTCTATGCCCGTCAAAAGCCTTGTTGTATTTTTCAAGCAGTTCGGGAGAATCGGAGAGCTTTTTGCGATAGCTCCTGCACTTGTTGTCAAAATTGAGATATGCTTCCTTTATCGGGTCTTTCATAGCACGCTTTTTGTAATCATCATTAGCCTTGTATAAACGCTCTTTCCTGCAGGTGGAACGTCCGCAGGTCAGAGAAGCATTTGCACGATTTGTAATCATAAGCTGACCGCAGTTTTCGCAGTTGGTTACTATTCGCCCTGCATCGGACATAATATCAACATAGGTATCAAGCAAAGTGATGAATGAATCATTTGCCACAAACAGCCGTATATTCCCGTTATCGGTATGAAACTTGTAAATGTTGCTGTCGAAAACGTCATTACAGCTCCGCACAGCCTTTGTAACGCTGAACATATCGTCTGTTCTTGACGTAATAAACGGACGGAAAATCTTATTGCTGTCCGCCTTGAACAAATCAATATATTTCTCTGCACGATCGTGGTTGCCCTTTACGGACAACCCGATTTTTTTATGGAAATCACGCTGACAGAGCTTGAACTTAACGAATAAAAAATAGATTATGTAGTTTTTAACAATATTGGCGTATTCGGATACATCGTAGTATTCAGATAATTCTTCCAGTACGGTGTTACAGTTTCCGTCACATAAAGCGTCAGCATTGCACAGCCTGCTGCTCACTTCCATAATTTCATTCAGCTCACGCTTTACTTTCATAAGGCGGTTTATATCCTTGACGAGATTGCCAAGTTTGTTGCTGTGCTGCATAAGTCCTTTCGGAGCTTTCCGAGGACAGCCGCCGTATGCCCAAGCCTTAATATCCAAAGGAGAGCCGACAATATATGTTTCTGTATCTTCCGTAAAATCAACGATTATGCCAATTGAAGCAATTTCGCCGCAGCACTCAAACATATCTATCATAACAAATACGCCCCTTTCAGAGAAAATCAAATGAATTCGGTCAATAAAATTTTATATATTTATTATATCTCATTTTGCACGTTTCGTCAATACAAAGTACGGAATTATCTGGATTTGTACAATATTTGCACGCATAAGTGTAATGAGTTTTATGAAACATAAATAATACGGGCAAAAGGGCGATTTTGAAAAATTTTGATATATAATGGGAACAAGCTCAAAGGAAAATCCCAAGAGCTTAAAAACAGAAACGGAGGTGCTGTGAATGAACAGCAGAGAAACATTGCCGATGATGTTATCGGCAAATGACATTCAGACAATGGGCTTCACAAGGACAATGGCGTACAATATCCTTGATCGTGACGATGTGCCTGTTGTGAAAATCGGCAGTAGGAAGTTTATTCAGAGAGATAAGTTCTTTGAATGGCTGGACAGCAGAGAGAAAAGCGAAATTGACGGGAGGACAAAATGATGAATGAAGAAGAAATGACCATAACCACAACCGAGCCTGAAACCGAAAAGCAGACCAAGCCAGCAAAGCCCAAGCGTACCGATGCGGAAAAGCTTCAGGAATGTTATGAAAAGCGCAACAAGCTTCAAGAGCAGAAAACCGCCCACAAGAATAAGGGGCAGGCAATCGACAAAAGTATTTCGGAGAATAATGCCAAAGTCGCAGAGCTTGAAAGCAAGGAGCTTTTGAAGATATGCTGGGAGAAGAAAATCTCTGCACAGGAGCTTATTGCATTTCTCAATGAAATTCCAAATAGCAATGCTCTTGAAATTCTGAAAAATCGGCTTATCAACAGGCATCAGAATCAGTCTGGTCAGATGAAGCTCGGCGATAGTTGATTGACCGAATGCGAGGTGATGTGAATTTGAACGAATCCGCAGAAAAACTTATGACGATAAGAGAGTACGCCGATAAAATGAACGTTTCCCGTCAGTCGGTAAATTCAAAAATAAACCGTCATATGGAACACCTCAAAAATCACATTTTCATAATAAACGGCAGAAAAGTGCTTGACGGTTTTGCACAGGATTTTCTTAAACCCACAAAGGACAATGCCCTGCTCATAAGCAAAAATACCGAGTTGGAAAATACCCTCAATATCGTAAAATTTGAAAGCAGGGAGAACAAGAAACTTGCCGACAGCAAGGAAAAGAAGATTCAAAATCTTACCTTTGAGCTTGAAATGAAAAATAAGCTGTTCAATGAATATGTCGACATTATGAGGAAAATGGAGCAGTGCATAATTGAGAAAAATGCTCTAATTGCCGAAAAGGATAAACGTATCGCCGAGCTTACCGACAAGGCTGCCGCATTCGATATTTTGGCGGAAAGGCTGGACAAGCTGTTTGCGGTATTTGAGGATAATGCAAATATCAGTATCGTACAAAAAGTTGCATCTGGCTTGTTTGGGAAGAAGTAAACGCATTGCATGAATTGAGTTTACAGAGGGGTACGGGTAGATTAGCACAAGTACAGAAAAAGTACACCTTTTTCGGTCAGCCATCGGCTGACACATTGTTAGGGTCCGCCCCTAAAACCCCGAATATAGATAAAAGATAAGGAGAGTGATAATCACGAAACGCACAAAACGCAAACACGTTCTGTTTACGCAGGAACAATGGAAAATCGTCTGCAAACGTGCCGATTTTACCAAAATGAAGCCTGCAACATATATTCGGAATATGTCATTGCACAAGGAATGGAAAAACACAAATGCCGAGGAATTCTGCCTTCCTATGAAACTCATCAACCATATCCGCACAGATTTGAAGATGATTTTCAGAGTGGCAGAGGACACAAACTCCGAATATCTTCCCAGGCTCCGAGAGCTTAACGAACGCTATGAGGAGTACAGAAAATCGTTCGTCAGCTACTATTCACAGCTGATGAATTGAGGGAGGGACAGACAGAAATATGAAAAAGAACAAAGGAAAGATTCGCAAGGAAATCAAATACAGCACAGAAGAATGGAACAAGGTAGTTGAGCTTGCTGTCAAAAGTGGAAAGCTCCCTGCTGCTTACATACGGGATAAGGCTCTTGACACCAAAATATTGATCTATAACGATTTTGTTCCCGATACTGTTCCGGGTATGAGAAACAAATTTCATCGTGAGATTAACGATGTGGCAAAAACGGTAAATACGAATAAGGAGGTTTTCGCAAAGGACGTTGAAGAGCTTGAAAGCATAATCAACGAGATGGGAGAGTTTGCTCACAGCGGACTTCGTACCATTCCGATGAGAGAGGTGAAGTTCTGATGGCGATAGTAAAGCACCTTTCCATAAAAAACAATCCTCTGGCAACTCTGAAATATATCGTCGGAGAAACCAAAGAACAGAAAGCGGCGATCGTCACGGGAATAAACTGCTCAGAAGACCCCGAATCGGCATATTCGGAAATGGCTATGTGCTATGAACATTACTCGGGAGAGAAATTTCACAGAGTTGGAAATCCGACAGGCAAAGAACATCTGAAAATGCACCATTATGTCATTTCTTTCAAAGGGCAGGAAGTAACCCCGGAAGAAGCAGACAGAATTGTGCAGGAATGGGTAAAAGTGGTTTTTGAATATAACAGGCAGATACTTATTGCAACGCATACCGATACAAATAATATTCACGTTCACGTTGCGGTTAATGCTTTCGATATGAACGGCAAACGCTGGCTTGACAACAAAAAGACTATGAATCTTTGCAGGGAGAAAATCAATGCTATCTGCAAAAAGAAAAAGTTGAATGTCATAGAAAATCCGAAATACAACACAAGACAGAATTATGCAGAGTGGCTTGCCAATCGGAACGGCACATCTTGGAAGCATAAGCTTTGTGACGATATTGATAAAATCGTGCTTATGGAGGATATTCACAATATCGACGAATTCATAAGAAGGCTTGCAATGCACGGATATTATGTTCGGAAGGGCAAGTACATATCTGTCAGACCGTCGGATATGGAAAACATCAGACCCGTAAGAACGTTAAGGCTGGGTGACGGGTATGGAATTGAAGAATTACAGTACCGTATAGAAAACAAAAATAGGGAAATGTCCCTTGATAAGATTTTATCATATACGGGAGTGCAGAGAGAATACGCACTTTGTCTGCGGCAGATACAGATAAATCTTTACCGAAAGGTTGACCGTATAAATAATATCACATTCAGCGAAGTACGTAGGACAGCCGAACTGCTTTGCTACATTCACAATAACAATATCCATTCGAGAGAGGATTTTGCAAGGCACGTTAATGACATCGCAGAAAAAGCGGACAAGCTAGTTGATCGTTACAAGGAACTTTATGAGAAAATCAAGGATTATGAGATTTATGTGGAATATGGCAAAAAGCAGCTTGAACTGCAAAAATACAAATGGTCCGATTGTCCTCGTGAACTTATGAGTGAACTCGCAGAATATTGCCGTAATTACTCATATCGCATACGAAATCAGGAGGAACTTGACAACACGATAGTCAAGCTCAATGGGTACAAGAAAGAACTTTCCAATATGCAGGAAGAATATGAAAATGCGAGAGCAGCTAAGTCTGCCGTAACTGCACATTACACTACATTTCTCCGTCAGATGGACGAGGATTACAGCGGTTATCTCAAGAATGCCAAAAAGGAGCTTGAGGAGTATGAAGCAAGCTTTCCGAAACCTGAGCCGCCAAAAAAGGTTGTGGAAGATATGGCTGCTCTGGCAGAAAAAGTTAGGGCAAAGGAAGAAGAACGCAAAAGGCTTGAAGAAGAACAGCGGAAGGCAGAGATTCGAAGAAATCGGAACAGATATGCCCGTTGACCGCAGACCCCGAATAAAAATATTTTTATTCTCAAAGCAGAACCGAGGTTTTTACCTCACCAATCTAAAAGCAATTTTTTAAGAACAAAGGAAAATGAAAGGAGAACGCCAATGAAAGAAAGAATAATCGAGCGTACCATTAACGGTATCAAGGTGACATCTCACATTCCCGAAGATGTGAGCGAGAGTTTTAAGAGAAACAGGATAAATCAGATCTATGATATTCTGAAACCTGTTGAAAAGGACAGCATAGAAAAAAGCGGAACAGATAATAATGACACCTCAAGTAAAACGGCATAAATTCTGAAATTGCCGCTTTAAAGTATTGAAATATGAAACCGAGTATGCTATAATAACAGTAACAACGTATGATCGGCTTTCATATTATGGGGGTTGATTATTATGACAAGCAAATTCACAGCAATATATGTTCGCCGTTCCGTCAGCGATAAGGAAAAGGGAAACAATTCACTTTCCATAGCTGCACAAAGGGAAGAGTGTATCAGATATGTAGGAGAGGAGGCAAATTTCAAGGTTTACTGCGATGACGGAAAGTCGGGCAAGGACGTTCGTCACCGCCCTGAATTTATGCAGATGATGTCCGATGCAAAGGACGGTCTTATTGACAGGATAATCGTGAAAAAGTATGACCGTTTCAGCCGTAATATGAGGGAATATCTCAATATCACAGACGAGCTGGACCGCTACGGAGTGGGAGTTGTTTCCCTTTCCGAGCCGTTCAATACGGAAACCAAAGAGGGCAGAATGATGAGAAACAATCTGCTGAACTTTGCGGAGTTTGAGAGAGAAACCATTGCTGCGAGAGTAAAGGACGCATACAGCACCAAAGCCGTAGAAACAGGCTTTTATCAGGGCGGCAAAATGTTTTTCGGTTTCCAATCAAGCAGACAGACCATAAACGGCAAGACAGGTTCGGTGCTTGTTCCGTCAGAAGCGGCTCAGACTGTCATAGCTGCTTATAATGTGTACAAGGAATCGGGAACGTCCCTGCTTGATGTTGTAAATTACGTAAAGGAACATGAGCTTCCGTCATCATCAACAGCAGGTAATTCGCCCGTAAACAGAAGTATGGATCGAAGCGAAATATCGAGAATACTTGAAAATCCGCTCTATGTTCGTGCCGATAAAAATGTGTATGAATATTTTCTGTCAAGAGGTTTTACGATGATAGATGATATTGATGCCTATGACGGTGTACACGGACTTTTGTGGCATAAGAAGAACAGCGAAGACAGGTTTATCAAGGTGGCCTATCACGAGGGACTTGTGGACTCCGAAACGTGGCTTGCGGTGCAGGACAAAAAGTCTCATAATCATAAGATACCGAAATCGAGGGGCGAGCTTAAATCGTGGCTTGTAGGTCTTACGAAGTGCGGACACTGCGGAAAAGCCCTGCTTATTGCGTATTCATACAATGCGGACAAGACTAAGCTCTGGAGATATTACAACTGCACGGGGCTTAAAACCATAAAAGGGTGCAGCCGTGAAACGGAGCGTTTGAAGGTTCGTCCCGATGATGCAGAAAATGTTGTTCTTAATGCAATGCGTGAGCATATTGCCGAATTTGAGGTTGCAAAGAACAGCAGGGAGAGCAGATCTTCGGAAGCTGAGAAAATAAACGCAGAGCTGCTCCGCATTGAAACAGATACCAAAAAGCTGATCGACAGGCTTGTTGAAGCGGACGATGTTCTTTTCGGGTACATTCAGAACAAGATAAGCGAGCTTCATTCCAAGAAGAATGAATACGAAAAACAGCTTCTTCTGATAGAACGCAGAGTGAAGAAAATTGACACGAAGCCGCTGGTCGAACCGCTGAACAGATGGGACGAGCTTTCTATGGAAGAGAAAAATGCTCTTGCAAAGGTAATGATAAACAGGGTCGATATTACCGATGAAGAGGGCATAAAGATTCATTTCAGTTTTTAATATTTGACCGTCGGAGAGGTAAATTTCTCCGACGGCGATTTTGAGATAGTATAGTAGATAGCCTGTGGGTATGGGCACGCCTGTCAGCAACAGTATGACCGAGCTTTACACAATGATGCGGTACTTACAGACTGATTTGCTGAAAGAGTGTGACATCAATCACTTTGATGAATGGGCGGCAGACTTCGGCGAGGTCAAGACCGATTACGAATTAAAACCTGAAAGCGACGGTAAATATCAGCTGAAAACACGTTTTGCAAAGTTTACAAACCTCCCCGAACTTATGGGAATGTTCAAGGAAGCGGCGGATATACGCACGGCTGACACTCTTGACCTGGAAAAGCCTATTGCACACGTTCACGAAGTTGTTGCACAGCCGTCAAAGATACAGAAAAGGCTCATAAAATCGCTTGCAAAAAGAGCAGGCAAAATCCGTGACGGAAGTGTTGATCCGAAAGACGATAATATGCTCTGCGTTACCAATGACGGCAGAAAGATAGGTCTGGATCAGCGGCTTATGCAGCACGGCTGTCCCGACAATCCCAATTCAAAGGTCAATATGTGCGTTCAGAACGTCTTTGATATTTACACAAAGACAACGCCAAACAGAAGCACACAGCTTATTTTCTGCGATATGTCAACGCCAAAGTCTGATACCCGTCAGGACAGGTTTGAAATATACCGTCCCAACGAAGCAAAGGACAGCGGTTATGATCTTGTTCGCAAAAAGGTCGGTTTGGGAAGCGGTGACGAGGACAGCCCCAAAAGAATTTCTTCATTTGCGGATATAAAGTCGTATGTGGACAAGCATTCTACCGAACCGGAGGACAAGCTGCAGGAGGGCGATATTGCGGTGTTCCGTATTCCAAGCGAGGACGGAACAATTATAGAATCAAGAGCAGCTGTATTCACGGACGGAAAATTCACAGAGGATAATTCCATAGAACTTATGGACAGTCTGGGTATGTCACCTGTTGAGGATATGCCTCCGAAGCCTTTCAATGTATATGATGATATTCGGAGCAAGCTTGTTGAGCTGGGAGTGCCTGAAAAAGAAATTGCCTTTATTCACGATTATGATACAGCGGAAAAGAAGCAGGCTTTGTTTAATCAGATGAACAACGGTGAAGTCCGTGTGCTGCTTGGCTCGACGGCAAAATGCGGTGCAGGCATGAACGCACAGGCGAAAATGATAGCCCTGCATCATCTTGATGCTCCTCTTCGTCCGTCTGATATGGAACAGCGAACCGGACGTATCGAAAGACAGGGCAACGAAAATCCCGAAGTTGATATATTCCGTTACGTTACCGACAAGAGCTTCGATGCATACCTCTATCAGATTTTGGAGAACAAGCAGAAATTTATTTCTCAGGTTATGACCTCCAAAACTCCCGAAAGAGTATGCTCCGATATTGATGAAGCTGCTCTCAATTATACGGAGGTAAAGGCTTTGTGCGCAGGCAATCCTTTGATTAAAAAAGAAATGGAGCTTCAGGCACAAATCAAGGATCTAAAGTCCGAAAAGGCACGATACAATGAAAATCTTTATGAAATTCAGGACAATATCCGTGTCAAATATCCTAATGAGATAAAGCAGAACGCTTCAATAATAAAGCATTTCACAGCCTATCTTAACACAGCTAAGTCTGCATCAAAGGTTATGGACGAGGATGGCAGGGAAGCATATACCATGACGCTTGCAGGCAGAACCTATACTTCCCGAAAGGAAGCAGGCGAAGCTTTCAAAGAAGCTCTCGGAAAGAATATGGGCTTGATTATGGAGGGCAAAGAAATTGCTCTCGGAGAATACAGAGGATTAACGCTTTCCGTTATGTTCAATGATTTCAAGCGTGTTCCGCAGGCGTGTTTGCGGGGTGAAAAGGCTCATTACTGCGACCTTAATGCTTCTACCGATATAGGCAACATAGTCAGACTCGATAATGCCATAAACAACATTCAGAAAACCATTGACGATCTTTCTGCCAAAAATGATATGTGCAAATCGGAGCTAGAGCAGATGAAAATTGACGTGGAAAAGCCTTTTGAAAAAGAGCAGGAGCTTCTTACTGCTGAAGCAGAGCTTGAAGATGTTCATACGAAGCTTACACAGTTTGAGCTTACAGATGATTCCGCACAAAAGGATATGTTTGAACGTCTGGCTGACAGCTTCCCTGAAATTATGACAGGAGAGAAGTCATATATAAAGTATGAAGCCGAGTGCTTTATGCCCCTGCACGTTGAAATGAACAGTGATGTGCTTACCATATCACAGACCTATGTTCAGAATGGCGACCTTATGTACGATCCCCGTATTGACTTCAAGGTTGATTATGAGAACAAAAAGGTTATTCCGCAGAGCTTTGAAAACAGCGGTGTAGGTGTATATGAGCAGTATGATATTTCAGACGGAAAGCCCGAAACTATGAAGCAGATCAACGATATCCTTACCTTTGCCGATGACTGGATGGACAGGATCGAGAAGCAGAGGTATTCAGCTTCTAATGATAAACAGAGTGTTGAACTAAACAGACAGAATACTGCACGATAAAATATAAGGGTAGCTGCCATAAATAGAATTGGCAGCTACCCTGCAATGTTATTATAAACAAAAATAAAATATCTTGACATATTTACGGCTTAAGTGTATAATTTATTGCATAAGTTTCAAATTGTTTGCTTGTGGCAATGATTTATGATAATTTCGACATAAAAATACTTTTCTCGACAATATGCTTATGATATAATAAACTTTGATTTTATGCTAAAGACGTAAAATATATCACAAAAAAGCTGATTGAAAATCTCAGTCATAACAATTTTGAATAATATACAGCGCCGCTTGTTCAGTTTAATAATGTGGACAAGCGGCTTTTTTATATGTATAAGAAAAATGATAGGTGCAAATAGTCTGTTTTGGCTTTTATTGTACTTTATTGTCAAATAGATACAAAAAAAGTCTTTAAAATTCTACAAAGAACCATTTGCACCCTTGACAACACGGAAACTGCGTAAAATCGTTTGTTTTGATAAAAAATATTCTTTTTAGGGGGTAAGTGCGTTAGTTGATACTGTCACGGGTGCAAATGGACAATTTTTTAATTATTTGGTATTATATAAAAGGTTTCAAAATATATCACATTATAAAGGAAGTGAGAAAATGAAAATTGGTGACGAACTTATACATACAAACAGTTTTGAAATATGCAGGGAAGATTTCGAGGTAAACTATATTGCAGATGAAGCAGTTAGTGAAACTCTGATCCGGGAAATAAAGTCAAGCGGTATGTCGATGGCAGAATTTGCACGGAGATCGGGTATATCGGAGTCATCAATTATACGTTACAAATTTAATCGGTCAGAGCCAAGCTTGGAAACGATAGTTGCATATTGCATTACAATGCGTACCAATATATTTCAATCATTGTATCTGACTTCAAAAGCAGGGTATAACATATTCTGTTCTGATGATAAAAAAGTATATCTTGTTCTTTTTATGCTCAGCCATTATTTCGGCATAAATGTAAAAACAGCAAATGAAATACTGATCAGTCTTGATATGAAGCCTTTGAATAATATGTATGTTTCACGGGATATGGAGGATGATAATGACTAAGGAAAGCAAGCAAAAGATTTGTTCCCTGATTATTGAGCGAAAGCACGAAAAAGGCAAGGCTAAAGCCATCGACCTTTATTGCAGGCTCATAGCAGAAAGAATGGTTAGAAACATTGACAAAGAACACTCGGAAGATGATTTTTGCAAAATAAAATCGGAAATCTACAAAGAGAGCTAATGAGAATATACGGTTATTATATGTCTTGACAATATATGGTCAGTATGATAAAATTGATATGACAAACATTACTCTCTGGTCCATAAAGAAAGGATAATTCTTATGGAACAGAAAATGTATAAAGCTGCTTGCTATTGCAGATTGTCCGATGATGATTTGAATGATGGAATGAGTGTTTCAATAGAAACGCAGATCACCATTCAAAAGCAGTATTGCAAAGAAAATCAGATTCAGATAGTCGATTTCTATTGCGATGACGGGTTCACAGGCACAAATTTTGACCGTCCCGGTTTCAAGAGAATGATAGAGGACGTTAAACGCCATAAGGTGGATACGGTTATCGTAAAGGATTATTGTGCGATAATAGGACTAAATCAGAAAGACCTTGAAAATCAAGGCATTCTGGCTTAGTCCCTTCTTTTTTTGACCGAAAACAAAGGACTTTCACAATAATCAAGCAAGCCGGAGGGTGCTGCTGCACACTTCCGGCAGAAGGAGGATATAGTGGGTGCTATCAAAGTCTTCTTGAAGGAGGTTCTGCTTCCAATCGCGCTTGCGTTCTGCCTCGCGTCATTTCTCAAGCCGATCTATATGCCTGACGGCGTATGTGACTACTTCCTTATGTGGATCTGCGTCGGCTTGCCATTCGGCATCCGGAGGATGTGCCTCTGGCTCGTTCCCAGCGGCTACGGTATCTCCGGCTCAGTCGGCATCTTCGCATTGAACTTAATCATAGGCGGTCTTATCGGAGGACTTGCCTTCTTCATCGGGCTGCTGCTCGGTGTCATTCATACCATCCGAGAAATCATCTGAACTACATCGTAAACGAAGAGGGTTTGTTTCTTCTCCAATTTGGAGTAAGAAGCAAACCCTCTTTTTTTGTTGCCCAAAAGCCGGAATATTTGCTGGCGATGCGGCGAAGGAAAGGAGTTTTTAAGCATGAAACGCATGACAGCCGGTGATCTGCAAGCACTGGAATTGCTGATGCAGACCACACCCGGCTTTGAGCATTATGACAGCGGTGTGGATGGCATTCTCCCTGAGTGCCGAAGCTGCCGTTTTCATCGTCCCTTCTGGAAATATCAGTCCTGCGTGTTTGCGGAGTGTCCCTACTGCTGCAATTCCGTTTCAACCCTCAAAAATCAAAGTGGCACATCTGATGCCGGAAAGGAAGCCAGTCATGGATAACAAAATCGAAATCTTCAAGAATGAACAGTTTGGTGAGGTAAGAACGATCCTCGAAGGAGAAAAAGTTCTGTTCTGTGCGGCAGATGTTGCAAAGGCACTCGGTTACACCAACCCGAACAAGGCGGTCAACGACCATTGCAGGGCTATAACGAAACGTTCTACCCCTATCAGCGGGAAAGTTCAGAGTATCAACTTCATCCCGGAAGGAGACGTTTATCGGCTAATTATTCGCAGCAAACTTCCTGCGGCTGAAAAGTTTGAACTGTGGGTATTTGATGAGGTCATTCCTACCATTCGCAAGACCGGCGGCTACATGACGGACTCCCTTCTGGAACGCATTCAGAAGGAACCGGCGGTCATTGTGGAGTTCGCTCAGGCGTTGATTCTGGAAAAGAATCGCGTAAAGGCTCTTGAGTGTGAGCTGAACACGGCAAAGCCCAAAGCCGATTACTACGACGCCTTCATCAATCCGGATGACTGCACCAATATCCGAACGACGGCGAAGGAACTGAAAATCCCGGAGCGCAAGTTCGTCCAGTTCCTTCTCAGGGAGAAGTACCTGTTCCGATCTCCCTCCGGTCAGCTTCTTCCCTACAACAAGGACAGCAATGCCGGACTGTTCATCGTCCGCGATTTTGTGACGTTCTGCTACACCGGTTCTCAGACCTACTTCACGCCGAAGGGCAAGGAGGTCATCCGAATGAAGTTCCAGAAAAAGTGTGCCGAAGAGCTGCTTCCCGAGATGGCAAGGTGATTTTCATGGCAGTCTATCGCGTAAACAAGAATCGTGGCTATACCGTCATGGCGAACTTCCACCTTCGAGACAGGAGCCTGTCACTCAAGGCGGTCGGTCTTCTCTCAAAGATGCTCTCGTTCAATGATGGCTGGAAGTTCTCAACCAAGGGACTTTCTGCAATCTGCAAGGAAGGTCCGGATGCCATTCTCTCCGCGCTCCGTGAGCTTGAAAAGCACGGCTACCTTGTCCGGCACCGGCAGAGAGACGGTAAAGGCAGGATGAGCAGCACAATCTTTGAGATATACGAAGAGCCGCAGGAGTCCACGCCAGAACGGGAAAGGCCACACACGGAAAATCCATGTGTGGAGAAGCCAGATGTGGATAATCCACGCGGGGATAAGTCCGCACAAATAAATACTGATCAAGTAATTACCCAAGAAAGAAATACTCTCTCAAAGAACTATCAATCCATCAATCTTGATGGGATGGACAGGATGGATGAGCGAAGCGAGTATGAAGAGATTATCAAAGAGAATCTTGACTACAACATTCTCTGTCAGGATCCGAAGTTCGATAAAGACCGCTTCCGGGAGATCATGGACATCATGCTGGATGCCGTCTGTTCCACTGCGCCGACCATCCGCATCAACGGCGAGGATATGCCGCAGCAAGTGGTTAAGTCCCGCTTTCTCAAGCTGAATAGCAGCCACATTGAGTACGTTCTGGAAGCAATGAACAAGAACCCGTCAGACATCCGTAATATCCGGGCGTACCTGTTGACCGCTCTGTATAACGCCTCTCTGACGATAGACAATTACTACTCCGCCCTCGTCAATCATGATTTCTACGGGCAGGACAGATCGGCAGGGTCAAAGAAGCCGAAGACCTACGATTATAGCCTTTGTGAAGACACTCTTTAATGAATACCATCGTGAGCAATGCTCGGAAAGGAGGACAGTGTAAATGAAAATCATCTATCGCCGGATTGTGCCGCCTTAGCTTCGGCAGCAGTCCCCATAATCATTCCAACGAAAGGAGGTAAACGCCGCAATGCAGGATGAAGTCAACACCAAAGTTGTTGCAATCATGATCAAGGGCGGCAAAATCTCAGCCGAGGTGCTGAAAAAGGCGCTGGACAAGTTCGTTCAGGAGATCGAGAAGGCGCAGAAGCAGATGCAGCAGCCTAAAACCTATCGCGGCAAGCAGTCCATCAAGCATCTGATGAGCCAGAACGCCGCCATCTCCAACATCGAAGTGACGGACGGTAACATCAAGTCCTTTGAGCGAACAGCCAGTAAATACGGTCTGGACTTTGCGCTCAAGAAGGACGTTTCCGTTGAGCCGCCCAGCTATCTTGTCTTCTTCAAGGGACGAGATGTTGATGTTATGACCGCCGCCTTCAAGGAGTTCTCTGCCAAAACGGTTAAGCAGAAGGAACAGCCGTCCATCCGGCACAAGCTGGATCAGGAGAAAGCCCAGAGCAAGGCGCAGCACAAGGAGAAGGTCAAGGTCAAAACCAAGGATCGGGGTGTGGAGCTGTGAACAAACCCGATATGAAGAAGCTCATTCTTCTGAACCTTCCGTATGTCTTCGCCTTCTACTTTGCGGATAAGATTGCCGCCGTATTTCGTCTCGCTCCCGGCACAGAGTTCATCGACAAGCTGACAAACGGCTTTGCCGTGTTCGGCACTGCCTTTGCAAATCCGCTTCCCAGCTTTCATCCCGTTGATCTGCTCGTCGGTCTGGTTGCCGGTGCGCTGCTCAAGCTGGCGGTCTATGTCAAGGGCAAGAACCGCAAGAAGTTCCGGCAGGGCGAAGAATACGGATCTGCACGATGGGGTAAGCCGGAGGACATCAAGCCGTACATGGACCCGGAGTTCTCGAACAACGTCATTTTGACGCAGACGGAGTTCCTGACCATGAACAGCCGTCCAAAGCAGCCGAAATACGCCCGCAACAAGAACATCCTTGTCATCGGCGGTTCCGGCTCAGGCAAGACGCGCTTTTTTGTAAAACCAAATCTGATGCAGATGCACAGTTCATACGTTGTCACCGACCCGAAGGGTACGGTGCTGGTGGAGTGCGGCAAGATGCTCGAAAAGGGCGGCTATGTCATCAAGTCGCTGAACACTATCAATTTCCGGAAATCCATGCACTACAACCCGTTCAGCTACATTCGCAGCGAGAAGGACATCCTCAAGCTGGTCAATACGATCATCGTCAACACGAAGGGAGACGGCGATAAGTCCGGCGAAGATTTCTGGGTCAAGGCGGAAAAGCTCTACTACACAGCTCTCATCGGCTACATCTGGTATGAGGCACCCGATCACGAGAAAAACTTTACTACTCTGCTCGAAATGATCAATGCCTCGGAAGCCAGAGAGGACGATGAGACCTTCAAGAACCCCGTGGATGTCATGTTCGATGAGCTGGAAGCCCGCGACCCTGACCACTTTGCGGTCAAGCAATACCGCAAATACAAGCTGGCGGCGGGTGTTGTATGCTCTAAAAGACTTCTTAATCAAGCAGTTGGGAAGTCTCTTAGAACACACAACCTAAAACCGAAGAAAGGAGCGCAAGTTA
>ERZ826016.232-NODE-232-length-73013-cov-14.910743_pt1 | contig 73013 bp, 56 predicted proteins | sample MGYA00519872_ERZ826016 | MGnify/ENA primary metagenome ERZ826016 (study PRJEB31778, sample SAMEA3449218) | human gut metagenome | biome: human gut; feature: human-associated habitat; material: faeces | place: United Kingdom | collected 2010/2012 ... | reverse complement strand
GGACCACACCAAGAAGCCCAGAACTCAAGCATTACGTATTTATCTTTCGGCATAAGTGAGGACAACATAACTTTTTCACCTTTAGGATTCACAAATTCCGCATCGATAAACTTCTGACCTATTGCCATTTTCTTTGCTTTAGCAGCAGATACTTTCAAATCTTCCAATTGTTTTGTACCGGCCCATGGTCCTTCTACCCAAGATAGCATTTCGTCTATTTGCTCCGCTGTATAAGGAACATCCATACCTGTAAGTTCATAAGTCAACTGATCAAGAGCTACAACAGAAGCAGCATTATCTTTAATGAATTTAAGAGTCATATCTCTCATTTCCTTATCAAGAGCATTTTCCTGTTTCACAATTTCAATTCCTCTGGCTGTCACATCTTTACCTTCCATTTCCGGAATAATGTATTCTTTAGAATATTGCTCTCTAACAGCTCCGATTTTCGTTCTGACATCTTTGAGACTCTCTTTATACGATTCATATAAGTCCTGAGTGGCAGAGCCTTTAATTACAGCTTTCCCATTATGATCCGGATTCCAGTAATAAGTCGGTAAAGTTGCTACATCACCTTCAAAAGTAATGTCACTGTTCTCTACATATAAATTTGCTTTAAGAACTTTATTTCTAAAATCCGGCTGTTCCGCATCCGGTTCATTTATATCTATTAAAATAGAATAAAATACAGGAGAATCAACCTTACCCTTAAATATAAATTTTCCATCTTTAACAATAGTACTATCCACTGTTACAGGAGGATATACTTTCGTATTTTGTAACATAACTTTTCCACCTTCAGCCTCACCTTGCAGTGTTCCTGTAATCGTGAAACCTTCTTGTTTTTGCCGACATGCAACTATGCATAAAAAGCAGAGAGATAAAAATAATAGTTTTTTCATAAATCTGTTATTTATATATGGAATTTTGTTCTAATAATGTATTACCCGCCATTGCAGCTCTTGGAATCGGATAAATCAGACATTTGTCATCTTTCATATAATCCGGAGCAAGAACTAAATTATCTAAGACATGATATCTAACTAAATCATACCATTCTTCATTATCTTCAGCACTCAATTCCATAGATTTATGCATACGAATATATTCCTTTAAATCTCCATCAGATATAGTATTAACATAATCTTCATCATATCCAGCACGATCTGTAATAGTCTTTAATGCTTTACGTGCTAAATCTGAATGATTGTCACGCGCTTCCGCTTCTGCTAGAATTAAATACACTTCTGCCAAACGCATAAAAAAATGTGTATTTGTTGGAGTTCCCAATCCTGAACCAGGCTGTATATACTTATTTGTGAATTGTGAAGTTGGATTCGCTCCTTGTTCTGCTGCAATATAATCAGATGCATATATTTCTGCAAATCTATAATCATATCCTTCACCTGTTTTATCATTTCCATTACCCAAAACTAATTTATCTGCTATCTTTTTTAATGGATTTCCAGGTTGAGCAGAACGTAAATCCATCGTGCAACTTTCATTTGGATATGATGTATATGGTGCAAACAATATTTCCTTTGATGCAAATCCTTGTCTGAATATATCCAAATACTCTTCCTCCAATTCATATCCATAAGCAGGAGCTTCAGATATTACTTGATTTGCTATAATTGCCGCATTCTTATAATCACCCATATATAGTAAAACTCTTGCCTTTAAAGCTTTAGCTACTGTACGGCTAATGTAATAATGCCCTTCAACCATTTCAGGTGCGTATTGTATAGCAAAATCCAAATCATCATTAATAGCTTTATATACTTCTACCACAGAAGAACGTCCCTTAGGGGCATTATCTCGCTTTGTTTCCAAAAATACAACAATCCCCTCTTTAGAATCTAAATCAAAAAACATTCCATAACGCCTTAAGATTTGGAAATGAGCAAATGCACGATGAAATTTTGCTTCAGCTAGCATCTCATTCTTTCTCGTAGCAGATAATCCCTGAGGAGAAGCCGGTTCCATATTGCTAATAAAAGAATTTGCCATATTAACTACCTTATACAAAGCTGTATAAGTTCGTTCAACCATTTCATTATCATCTTTTATATCAGCATTGGAAAAGTCCCTGATGCCTATTACATCAATACGATTTATTTCAGTTCCGGCCAATACATCTAATGCATGTCTTCCCATTCCAATAATAAACTCTCTCCATGTTTCATAAACACCATTCAAAAGTGTTTCTGCTGATTTTGCATCTGTTATTAAAGTTTCATCCGTTAGCACATGCTCAGGTTTTATATCATCAATCTTTCCCAATAAATCACACGAAGTTATATATATACTGAGTAAAGATATAATTATAAAATATCTATATTTCATAGCTATTCGTTTTATATATTAATTAAAATTGTAACTTAAGTCCAACTGAGAACGTTTTACTTTGTGGATATGGATCTTTTGCTGATGCCATCAAAGTTGTACCTATTGATGTTAATTCAGGATCCAATCCCGGCCATTTAGTTATTGTAAACAAATTAGTTGCCGTTACAAAAACCGAAGCATTGTTTACATACATTTTTTGCAACCATTGGGATGGTAAATTATAAGCTAAAGTAATATTTTTCATTCTCAAATAAGATGTTTTAAATACGAAACGGTCTACATACGAATAATTATAAGTATTTTTAGCAGAATTCACCAAGCGAGCATAACGAGCATTTATATTTTCTGGCGTCCAGGTGTTTTCAAAGATCTCTCTATTAGCACTTTGTCCCAAAGAACCCACAGCATCAGATTGCAAAGGTGACCATATAGCTTCTGCTCCACAAGAATATTGAAATAAAAATGAAAGAGTAAATCCTTTGTAAGTAAAATTATTACTCCAACCTCCGAAACATTTTGGCTGAGGAGTTGCTATCACCGTTCTATCATCTGAAGTAATCGTTCCGTCTCCGTTAGTATCTTCCATCAAATAATCTCCTACTCCCGTATCACTTTGATAATATTTATATCCCTTACTCACTGCTATCTCATTCAATTTATCAATCTCACTTTGATTTTGAACAATATTCATTACTTTATATCCTCTTAAAACCCCTGCAGGAGATCCAACCGTAAAAAAGTCTTCCATATATGGACTAATAATAGCTCCATTTAAATTTTCTACTTTATTGCGATTTGCAGCAATCGTAAAAACAGAATTCCACGTAAAATTATGAGTACGAATGATATCACCTCCTATCTGAACTTCCACTCCTCTGTTGCTCATATCAATCAAATTAGCATAGTATTCAGAAAGCCCTGCTTCCAAAATATGAGGTGAAGGAGCTAATGCACCATCTGTATATCTATAATAAGTATCTATACTACCAAACAAACGCCCACTAAAGAATGAAAAGTCAACACCAAAATTAAACTCAGTTGTCATTTCCCATCGAATATCACGGTTAGGAAGATTATCCTTTAAAACTATTCCTAAATTTCCACCATAAAGATCACTGTATTCTCTAGTAAAAAATTGTTTATAAGAAAAATCTGCAACATTTGTTGATCCAGTTCTTCCCAAACTCAATCGTAATTTTAAATCATCTACCTGATCAATATTTTTCAAGAATTTCTCATTATTAACTCTCCATCCTAAAGATAAAGCAGGGAAAACACCCCAACGATTACCGGGACCAAACTTAGAAGAAGCATCTGCACGAAGACTACCTTCTATTAAATAACGATCATCAAATGAATAGGTCAATCGAGAATAAATAGAATTTAGACCTCCTCTATTATAACCATCGGATTTACTGTCTACATAAGTTGCAGATGATACATTATCCATAATAGCATCATTGGGAAAATCCTTATAAGTTACACTCTTAAAGTTATAAAAAGAACGATCTGCACCATATCCGAACATTGCGGTAAAATTATTTTTATTCTTTGTCAAAGAATAGTCTGCACGAAAATTGATAGAAGTATCTGTGTAGTTACCTGATCCTTCTGTCAAAGAAGATTCATAGGGCATTCCCCAAGATGAATAATCATCCACAGCAATTAATGGAGTAAAATATCTATTTTCATTATTTGTTGTTGCCAAATTAAAATCTGCATGCAGTTTGAATCCTTTAAAAAGTTTTAAGTCTACATATGCACTTCCTAAAAATTGTTCACTCTTATATTTTGTCCTCTTCTGATATTGAGCTACGGGATTTGGAGATGTTATTGGCATCCCAAAATTTAAAGCAGACATATCTATCCTAGAATAATTACCATCTGCATCATAAACCGGTACATCAGGACGTACAATCCACGGAGCAGCTATATCCATAGCCATGTCCATAGAACCCGTTGAATTTTTTCTATCCGATCTCGAATAATTCATGGATCCCCCTATGGAAATGAATTTATTCACTTCTGTATCTATAGACATACGCCCACTGTATCGACTAAAATCATCATTTATATATAATCCTTCTTGGTTCATTCCATTAAATGAGAATGAATAATTTGTACGTTCGGATCCTCCTCTTACTGCTAAATTATATTGATGTGTTCCAGCATTCTTATTTTGTATTTCATTATACCAATCAGTGTCAGCTGTACCAAACTCTGAATCAGACAAGCCATTATAAACCAACATACCACTCTCATCATAATCTATATTACCAAAAGCATACAATGCAGAATCATCTATCGCTTCTTTATTATTAACTGCATTTACAGTATTTCTCAATATTAAATCTGTATGCTGTTTAAATTCATTTGCAGATAAACGTTTAAATTTCTTAATCGGATTTCCAACAGAAAAAGTATATCCGGCATCTATGCTGACCTTTTCACCTTTATGCCCATTTTTAGTTTTTACAATAATTACACCATTAGCACCTCTTGAACCATAAATAGCTGTAGCAGCTGCATCTTTTAAAACATCAATACTCTCAATATCATTTGGAGAAAGGGCTAGTAAGGGATTTAATGCACCTCTTTGCAAGAACGTCGGTACACCATCAACAACATATAGAGGAGCATTACTATCCACAGTGGAATCCATTCTTGGATAAGGTGAAGTAATACCGCGAATATTTATAGATGCCATAGCACCCGGTTCACCAGAAGCCTGAACAGATAATACTCCTTTTATTGTACCTCCCAAAAGATTATCCAAAGAAGTTGATGTAGTCGATAATGTCTCTAGGTTTTTTTTATCAATTGAAGCAATAGAACTCGTCAAACTCTTTCTATTCTTGCTACCATACCCAATAACAACAACATCATCGAGTGAAACATCTCCCGGTTCTAAAACTACATTCAATGTCTTTTGATTTGCATAAGGTATTGCTTGGGTTCTTAAACCAACAAAAGAGAAAATAAGTTTTTGATTCGGTTTGGGAACAAATCTGAGAGAATATTCTCCATTTATATCTGTAACAGTTCCCACAGTGGTACCATCTACCAGAATAGAAGCTCCCGGTAATTCATTACCTTCTTTATCCGTTACTTTACCTTTTAAAACAACATCACGAGCCTGTGTAACCGACTCGACTGAAAGATTTTTTGCATCACTTATGTCCGCAGCTTCCAACTCTATTGAAAAACTCAGGCACAACAGTAATACCAATGAACTACAATAATTCCATTTTCTCATAAAGTTATTTATTTAATGAATAATATTTTAAGCTTTATTATGCAGAATTTGTCTGTTTTATGATGTGTGCGTGTTGACAAAGATATATAAATTAAGAAATAAAAAACTAATTTATATGCATTTTTTCTTTTTTATTTTGCCAAAAGTTGCTTTTTAACATAATAATGGGGAATAAAAGTAAAATATGAAATAACAAATACCTAAAATACTAATCCTTAAAATATATTTAATAACATTCTGATAAAAGACTTTTTTAGCAATTATGATAAAGCTATACCTTATTATATATAGAGGAAGAAGAAAATAATCTTCAAATGTTCATTAAAATTTAGTCCTCATAAGCTACTTCGAACATTCTACTTTATACCGCTTAATTTATAAGTAAATAATAAATACACTATAAACTTGTATAATAAATATATTTTGATAACTTTGGGAAAGTATTTATAAACTAAATTAGATTCTTATGAAAAAAACATCTTTATTAGCCATGTTATTAATTGTAATAATAGCATGTACAGACAATAGTGAAGAGTTTATACCGGTTAATATGGCAAAACATACACCCGGTACTCGTACAGTACCCTCTGAAATATCTCCTTATTTTAATTGGGAGGATATTGGATTTATTCCTCTAATAGGCATGCAAGGAATGGTTACTCTGCCATGGTATTCCGGAGCAACCACAAGCATACCGGAATGTATTTTAAAAGATTATAAAACTGCAGATGGTTGGAAAATGGTATATAATTTCTGTACAGACTCCGGTAATCTTCAGGAAGGTAAATACTATCTGATGTTTTACAATATATTCTCAGGACGTCTACGTACCTTTATTTATAATAATAATGATGTAACAAATGCCAACACTACTTTATGGAAACTTTCTTTTAACAACAAAACAGCTTTATTAAACGATCTTTCCGCCATTTCATACCCACAAGATACAATTACAGAACAAAAAGAGGTATATGTAACAAACATAACAAAAACATCCGTGAAATCATTAACCCGGGGATGGAACTCTTTTGATGTAGATTTTCTCATGTATGATAAAGATCTCGCTAATAAAAACATCGCAATGAGCATTGATTTATACGATACCCAACAGTCACAAATTAAATTGGCAGGAAGCATAACAATGGAATCTGAAGGTACAATGGTCACTGTTACCAAAACAGAAACTACAAGTGAACCTAAAGCCCTGAAAAAAGCTGTAGAATTTGTAGGAGAAGGTGCCAAAAAGTTCTTTACCAACCTCTTTGATAATGAAGGAGAAAGTTCTTCTTATTCATCAAGTGCCAGAGGAATAGGTGCCGGAGCTCTTATTGCTGGTGCTGCTACAAGCATTATTCAAAAAGGAGGCAATCTATTAGTAAAGAAATTTAGTTCTAAAAAATCCGAAACAGTTTCAACGAGTACCAGTGACATAAAAATAACAAGTAATGGAACCGTCCAAATTGAAGGAGCTATTACCAGTCAACAACAAACAAATATACTTCCTCTATCCAGACTTATGATTCCCGGCTCAAAACCCACCATTGAAGATATTGTTATGCCTTCTTACAATGAGCCGATAGGTGTTTGGAATCTAAAAACAACGCCTGTTATCAAACCCTCATTATATGGATATCGTGAACTTAAAAAAATAGGAGATATAAATTCTACATGGGTTAAATGCATTCTTTATACGAGGACATTTGTAGGATTAGATCCCTCTTCTACTGAAGTTATAATCAATCCTGCTATTCTGCCATATTTAGAAAAATATACAGTAGATGTAAAATTATTGATAGAAGAAAAAAAATCAAAAAACACAGATTTTAAATATGTACATAATTTTCCCGTTGAATTATTTGCAAGTGTTTTATATTTTTCAGAAAGTGATACCCTAAGAATATTGGAACCTATAATCAGAGATAATATATATGCATATGGTCAGGTTTCCAATGAAAAAGGTATATCAATTCTAAAACAAGTATATGAAAACCAGTTTAATTCAGGTGTTTATGGATGGACAAAGCTCTCTACAGGTAATATACTTAAACCATATATGAAAAACATAGTAGTAAAAGTAACCGTAACTCTATATCCTAAAGCTCCATTTAATACGACTCCTTATGTAACCACAAGAACTTTTATACCTAAATATAATAGATCTCCATACGACTTTGGAAAAAACATGTAAACAAAATCCTGCTCTCATACTCTCATAAAATCTCTGCATCGACTTATATCAAGCAGTTTGAGGTATGAGAGCAGCATCTTTTATGCTCTCATCGTGCTCTCATTTGCTCTCATTTCTTAAAATAAATAAACTTTTAAGCAAAAAAAACTTGCAGGGAAAAGAAGATAAACTTACCTTTGAATTGATTTAAACGTCTTGAAGAAAGAATGAATTGACAACTGTCGGTTTATGAAATGACAGTTGTCAATCCATTGATTGACTATTGTCGTTTCATGAATTGACTACGCTCACTCCATCTATTCCTCAGCACAACCAAACTTAATAAACAGTAAGAATGAGTGCATACTATGACCTCTATGAGTCTCCCGTACCCGGTAATCAGAATAATGACGGTGAAGGAGTTATTTTACATGCCCGACCGGTTGGGGGCACTACACATACAACCGAAGAGTTAATCAAAAGAATTTCAGAGGGATGCACACTGACTCCGGCAGATCTGAAGGCAGTGCTCGTTGCATTGTCCGACTGCATTGCAAGCCATCTGCAAAACGGCGACAGGGTGCAACTCGACGGTATCGGGAACTTCTCTGTTTCACTGAACTGCAAAAAGGTTACGGAGGCAAAAGATGTACATTCGCACGACGTTTCTTTTCGTCATGTAAATATACAACCCGCTGCAGAACTTACCCGGAAGGTGAAATTCATGAAACTATATCGTACCCCTTCCTCTACCCGGAAAAACAAAATGGAGAAAGAAACGCGGTTGGCATTGCTGAACCGGAAACTCGATGAAGAGCAATTCATTACCCGCAAAATGTACAAATGGTATACGGGAATTTCACAATATGCAGCCGCAAAAGAACTCGAAGAGTTGGTAAACGAAGGCGTATTGGTTTGCAGAGGCACACACCATGCCAAATTTTATTATCGCAATGATTTATTACCAAAGCAGGAATAACAAAATGAATATAACCCGTTTTAAAGGGGATATGACCACCCAGAAATCAATAGGTATCGAAGAACTGATTGAAACAATGAAAATGGAAACGGCACGGCAAACCGTAAACACCATGCGCCATTATTTAAAGTATGGCATGAGGGGGAATGATGACAAATATGTGAATGCCGTACCGGTGTTGCTTTTCGGAGGCAATTACAGGAAAAAAGACGGTCAACAGGTGAGAACGGCTTATAATGGATTGGTTCTGACGGAAATAAATAATCTTGCATCGGAAGAAGAAGCGGAAAAAGTGCGGGATTGCTCGGCAACTGCCTTGCAAACGTATTTGGCTTTTATTGGTTCAAGCGGACGAAGCGTAAAAATACTTTCCCGGTTCAGCCTACCCGACGGAGAACTTCCGCAAGACGAAGAACCCGTCGATTTATTTCATGCACATGCTTATCGGCGGGCGGCTTTGTTTTACCAAGAACTGCTTTCGCATAAAGTCACCCCAAAGGAAGCAAGAGCAGACCGTTGTTGCCGCATGAGTTGGGATGTAAATCTTTATCACAATCCCCAATCGGCAATTATACGCATGGAACAACCGCGGCAAATGCCGCCGGCAGCCCCCGGAAACGAAGTAAAAAAGGAAAAAGGAAGAATAGAACAATTAATGCCCGGATTTGAGAAAAGCGAGATTATTTCCTGCTTATTCGAATCGGGTTTTCAGAATGCCTGGCAGCAAAACAGGGGATATGACAAAGAGAACCTGAAACCTTTTCTCGTGAAGTTGGCTGAAAACAGCTTTGCCGGCGGCATTCCCGAAGATGATGCCGTGAAATGGACATGCATCCGTTCTGATTTCCGCAAACGCGAAACAGAAGTATCGATGACCGTACATAATGTATATGCCTGTGCCAAAGGCTTCGGATGCAAACCTTGTATTTCCAAAGAACAGGTATTGATAAACCAACTGGAAGAGTTCATGCAGCGAAGGTTTGACATTCGTTACAATGTAATGAAAATGGATTTGGAATACCGCGAACGCCGTTCATTCAGTTTCACCTACTTTCCACTTGATGGGCGTGCGCTGAACGGAATCAGTATCCGCGCCCACAAGGAGGGTATCAATGTATGGGACAAAGACGTAAACCGCTATGTTCACTCGGACATCATACCGGTTTTTTCGCCTATGGAAGAGTATTTGCTGAACTTGCCCGCATGGGATGGAAAAGACCGCATACGTGCGCTGGCAAAAACATTGCCTTGTGACAACGGGCAATGGGAAAACTTATTTTACAAATGGTTTGTGAGCATGACGGCACACTGGATCAAGCATGACAGAAAATATGCCAACAGCGTATCGCCCTTGCTAGTAGGCAGTCAGGGATGCGGAAAATCTACTTGGTGCCGCAACCTGATGCCACCGGATTACAAGGATTATTATACAGACAGTTTTGACCTGAGCAGCAAACGGAAAGCGGAAATGAATCTTACTCGTTTCGGGTTAATCAATATCGATGAATTTGACAGTATAGGCATTAACCAACAGGCTTACCTGAAACATGTGTTACAGAAACCGGTGGTGAACACAGCTGCGCCTTATCAGAGTTCGGTACGTTCTTATCGCCGTTTCGCTTCATTTATCGGGACGTCCAATAATTTCGATTTGTTGACCGATCCCACCGGAAGCAGGCGGTTTGTTTGTATTCACATTCTTCGTGACATAGAATTGAATTTCAAAATAAATTACGAACAACTTTATGCCCAAGCACTTGCCGCCGTCCGTTCAGGAGAACAATATTGGTACACTCGTGAGGAGGAACGGAAAATAACGGAAACAAACAAAGATTTCGAACAGGCTCCGGCAGAAGAACAACTGTTTAACCGATATTTCCGTAATGCCGAAGAAACGGAAAAGGGCGAATGGATGCTTGCCGTAACCATCATGCAGGAATTACAAAAGCTGAGTGGTGTAAAGATGAATGCAAAACGCATTACGTATTTCGGACGGACACTGAAAAAACTGAAAATTACATCCAAGCGGACAACAACAGGCGTTTATTACAAAATTGTGAGAGCATGAGAGTACAATGAGAGCAGAATAAAAGCTGCTCTCATACTTCAAATTCCCTGCAGTAAGCGGATGCAGCAAATTAATGAGAGTATGAGAGCATGAGTTAATATTTACTGCATCGAGCCACCTACAATATCAAGCAATTCATTGGTTATGGCTTGTTGACGTGATTTATTATAAAGCACTGTAAGATCCTGCAAAAGTTCATTGGCGTTATCTGTTGCTGTCTGCATTGCCATAGTACGTGCGGCATGTTCGGATGCATTGGAATCAAGCAATACAGTATACATCTTCATGTTCAATACAGTTGGAATCAACTCTTCCATCACTTCTTCCACGGAAGGTTCCACTATATAATCCGCCAGATAACCTTGCCTGTCTACCGTTTCTTCCGCCTTCAGTTGAATAGGAAGATAAGTTTCACGCGTGAGAATCTGCAATGCAGTGGAACGGAAATGATTATATATCAATTCCACTTTATCCAATTCTTTAGCTGCATAAAGTCTCATAATTGCCCGGGCAAGAGTAGCAGCTCCTTTGTAAGAAGGCTTCTCTGCCATACTCTGAAAATCTCCCTCTATTCTGAACCCCGCTCTTTTCAAAGCTTCGGCAACTTTTTTACCCACAGGGTAAAGAAGTACGTTTTCCAGCCCCAATGATTTATATTCATCGATTACCAACATAAGGTGCTTGATAATATTGGCATTGAAACCTCCGCAAAGGCTTGTGTTGGAAGAAAATACGACAATGGCAACACGTTTTACCTCACGTGTCACGATATATGGAGAGTCAAATGTTTGTTCCGTACTCAGAAAACTTGTAAGAATATGATTCAACCTACGCTCGTAAGGAAGCATATTCTCTATGGCATTCTGAGCTTTATGAAGCTTGGCAGAAGCCACCATTTTCATAGCCGAAGTAATCTTCTTGGTACTGTTTACCGAAGCTATTCTTCCTTTTACTTCTTTAAGCGATGCCATATTCTTTTAGTTTACTTTATATTGACCGGACACAGCGGTTGCCACTTGTTCGATAATAGCAGTCACTTCATCGTTAATTATACCTTTCTTTAAAACATCAAGTACATCCGTCCGATGATTCATATCCAGATTTTCAAGAAAAGCATGTTCAAAGTCAAGCACTTTATTCAATGGAACATCTTTCAACAATCCATGAGTTCCGCAATAAAGAATGGCAATCTGTTTTTCTACCGGCATAGGTGAATATTGGGGCTGAATAAGCAAACGGGTATTCTTACGTCCTTTATCAATAGTAAGTGCAGTTACAGGATCCATATCCCCACTAAATTTACTGAATGCCTCAAGTTCGCGATATTGCGCCTGGTCTATTTTCAAAGTTCCGGCCACTTTCTTCATTGCTTTGATCTGTGCATTACCACCTACACGGGACACTGATATACCTACGTTAATTGCCGGACGAACACCTTGATTGAACAAATCTGTTTCAAGGAATATCTGGCCATCGGTAATAGAAATTACATTAGTCGGAATATAAGCGGAAACGTCACCCGCTTGTGTCTCAATGATAGGAAGTGCGGTAAGTGAACCACCGCCTTTCACTTTATCTTTTAAACTATCGGGCAAGTCGTTCATCCGGCGCGCTACTTCTTCCTGATTAATGACCTTTGCAGCACGCTCCAACAAACGTGAATGCAAATAGAAAATATCACCCGGATAAGCTTCACGTCCGGAAGGACGGCGAAGAATCAAGGACACCTCACGATAGGCTACTGCTTGTTTCGATAAATCATCATAAACAACAAGTGCATGACGACCGGTATCACGGAAATATTCTCCGATTGCCGCTCCCGCAAATGGAGCAAAATATTGCAATGCAGCAGGATCGGCAGCAGTGGCAGCTACTACTATGGTATAATCCATAGCCCCTTTTTCACGCAAGGTATTTACAATAGTAGCAACGGTAGATCCTTTCTGACCAATCGCTACATAAATACAATAGACAGGATCTCCTGCTTCATAGTTCGCTCTTTGATTAATTATGGTATCAATGGCAATTGAAGTCTTACCTGTTTGACGGTCGCCAATAATAAGTTCACGCTGTCCGCGACCTATTGGAATCATGGCATCGACAGCTTTTAGTCCTGTTTGTAATGGTTGGTTTACCGGCTGGCGATAAATAACACCCGGAGCCTTACGCTCCAAAGGCATTTCATACAAGTCCCCTCCAATCATTCCTTTACCATCCAAAGGTTCACCAAGCGGATCAATAACACGTCCCAGCATTCCCTCTCCTACCTTGATAGAAGCAATATGTTTGGTACGTTTCACTGTGAAACCTTCTTTAATCTTATCTGTCGGACCAAGAAGCACAGCACCCACATTGTCTTCCTCCAAGTTCATAACAACGGCCATCACACCGTTCTCAAATTCAAGCAGTTCATTAGCTTCTGCATTGCGGAGCCCATAAATACGAACTACACCATCGCTTACCTGAAGCACCGTTCCCACCTCATCTAACTGAATACGGGTATCAATGCCTTCAAGTTGCGCACGCAACACATCGGATACTTCACTGGGTTTTATATTTTCAGACATTTTTTACTAATTAAGAATTAAACTATTCTTCTATTCTTCTCTATGAACTGCTGCTTCACTCTCCTGAATTGAGTAGCCACACTTGCATCGAGACGATAAGTTCCTATTTCGAGAATAAAACCTCCTTCAATCTCAGGATCAACCTTAACATTAAAATCCACGGTTCCATGAGTTCTGTTCACAATCAATTGCTTCATGCGATTTTCTGTCTCCTTATCAACCGGCCATGCCGTGATAAGCTTACCGATACTGATATTCTTCAGTTTCCGATACAAATCCATATACATCAAGCTCATAGATTGCAAATACTTTTCTCTATGCTCGCGCATCACAAGTTCAATAAAACGAATGAATTCCTTACTGACGTTTACCCCTGCGGCGTTACATACAAGCGTAAGTTTCTCTTTTTCACCAAGCATCGGATTATCTAACGTAGAGCGTAATTCAGGATGTGTAGTAAAGCTATTGGCAAGCATACTCGTTTCCTGATAGATTTTATCTTCTACCTTATTATCCTGTGCATAGCCCATAAGAGCTTTTGCATAACGCATTGAGATAATTCCTACATTCATTGTTTTTTATGATTTTGAAACGGTCATTTCATCAAGCAAACGGTCAATCATATCCATCTGCTCATGTTCTTCATCCAAATTCTTACGGAGAACTTTCTCGGCAATATCAACAGATAAACCGGCGACCTGACGGCGAATAGCTCTGATAGCTTCATCCTTCTCGGCTTGGATTTGTTTTTTCACTTCATCCAATTCTTTTTGTGCTTCTATCTGTGCTTTCTCTTTTGCTTCCTTAATAATCCGGTCGCGCGTTACTGCCGCTTCATTCAACACTCGTACTTGTTCCTCGTGAGCCTTAGCCATAATAGTTTCGCTTTCGAGTTTGATATTGGCCAACTGCTCGTTAGCTTCACGAGCCACTTCCAAAGAATGATCAATATACTGCTTACGCTCATCCACCATTTTAACGATGACGGGAAAACCGTATTTGGCAAGTATAATGAATACTATTCCAAAGGAAAGCAGCATCCAAAATATCAACCCACTGTCTGGTACTAATAATGACATACTGACTCCTTTTTTACAATGCTAAGAAACAAACAACAATAGCAAACAATGCAACACCTTCTACCAATGCAGCAATGATAATCATATTCATACGAATGTCACCTGATGCTTCGGGCTGACGGGCGATAGCTTCCATTGCAGAACCACCGATTTTACCGATACCCAAACCTGCACCAATAACTGCTAAACCTGCACCCAAAGCTGCACCGACTTTACTTAAGCCGACACCGGCAGCTGCTTGTAATAAGACTGATAGTAACATAATTTTCTTATTTTAAAATTTATATTTGTGTATTATCTCATTTATATTTCACTTTCTTCCGTCTTTTTATGTTCTTCTATTCTTGCCAAGCCAATAAATACTGCACTCAACATAGTAAATACATACGCTTGAATAAAAGCAACCAACAATTCAAGACAGTTCATAAAAATCCCAAAGAGCACAGATACCACTGTCATTGTTCCATTGATGGCAGGTCCCATACTTACCGTTACAAAAATCAAGCTCGTCAACGCCAAGATTACGGAGTGCCCCGCCATCATATTCGCAAACAAACGAATCATTAATGCGAAAGGCTTCGTAAATACTCCGAAAAGCTCTACCACCGGCATTAACGGAACTGGAACTTTCAACCAAGACGGAACATTCGGCCAAAAAATATCTTTCCAATACTCCCGCGTTCCTGAGAAGTTTACAACAAAGAATGTACAAAGTGCCAGAATTAAAGTAATAGCTATATTACCTGTAACATTAGCTCCACCGGGAAAAATCGGAATCAACCCCATGATATTATTCAGAAAGATAAAAAAGAATACTGTCAGCAAATAAGGAGCATATCTCTTATAGTCCTTTCCTACACAACTCTTAATAACATCATCGTTCACCATCATGATGAACATTTCCATAAACCCTACAAATCCTTTCGGGGCATTTGTTTCACAAGTCTTTCCTTTATACCATCGAGCTACTCCCAATACAATAACAATCAGAAGTAAACTGTTAATCATCAATGCCAAAGTTGTTTTTGTAATGGATATATCCAACGGACGAACTTCTTCACCGACAGCATTCCGATAAACTACTTTACCGTTATAATCACCTTCTCCCGCAATGTAGAAGCCTTCATATTGAGCACCGTCTTCAATTTTCGATGATAAAAAAGCATGCCACCCTGTTTCACTGCTTCTAACGATTATCGGAAGCGGAATGGTTATTTTCTTATTGCCCCAAGTAGTGATATGCCATTCATAAGAATCGCCGATGTGCCCGAAAACTATTCCTTTTACATCTACATTTTCCTGTTGCTGCGTAACGTTAACATCATCCGCACGGACTGTACCAACTGCCACGAAGCAAAACAAAACAACGAAGCTTACTATATATCGTAAATTAGTCGCTCTCATTTTCTTTATTCTTTTTCTTTTTCAAATTATGTTCATAGAGGTAAAAGAATACACTTTCAAAAGTGAGACTAAACAAATAGAACAAAAAGAATGTAAGCACAAAATCTTCCCGGTGTTCTTTCACAAATATGAAATAAAACAAAAGCAAGATCATTGACAATAACATCTTTACCACTTTCATTCCGATGTACACGGAAAGAATTTTATTGGGCTTATAACGGCGTGCATATTCAAAAGTCATAATGTAATACCAGCCAAAGCAGTAAAAATACGCAGGGATCGAAGGATACCAATGAAAGTAATGTTCCGGGAGAAAGGTTTTAATAAACACTCCTACTACGGTTCCTGCAAAAACTGTCAAAATTGTCAGCCATACTAAATAATTTCTTTTTGTAATTGTTGTTCCCATCCTGTTATATGTTTATTGTTCAGCACATACTGAAACGTTGTTATCTCTCACCTCAACGAAACCATGCTGAATTTCCAACTTATCCTCCTGCCCTTCATGCTTGTAGCGGATTACTCCTTTTTGAAGGGAAGAAATAATAGGAGCATGCTCAGGCCAGACAACGAATTCTCCCAAAGTGCCGGGGAGAGTAATACTCTCCACCTTTCCTTCAAAGAGCGTACGCTCGGGAGAAACAATAACCAGTTGTAAACCAAGAATTTTCATATACACATATTATTTCTTTGAATTAGCTGCTTGTTCCAGTAATTTCTTACCTTTTTCAATCGCTTCGTCAATAGTACCTACATTCAAGAATGCCGGTTCCGGCAAATAATCAACTTCTCCGTCAAGAATCATCTTGAATCCACGGATTGTTTCTTCAATGGGAACCATAGCACCGGGAACTCCCGTAAACTGCTCGGCAACCGTAAACGGTTGAGACAGGAATCTCTGTACACGACGAGCACGATTCACAGTCTGGCGGTCTTCCTCCGAAAGTTCTTCCATGCCTAAGATAGAAATAATATCTTGTAATTCCTTATTTCTTTGCAAAATTTGTTTTACTCTTTGTGCAACATCATAATGTTCCTGACCTACAATCAGCGGATCAAGAATACGTGAAGTAGATTCCAACGGATCAACAGCAGGATATATACCGAGTTCCGTAATCTTACGGCTAAGAACCGTAGTAGCATCCAAGTGGGTAAATGTTGTTGCCGGGGCCGGATCGGTTAAGTCATCGGCAGGTACATAAACAGCTTGAACAGATGTAATGGAGCCTGACTTTGTAGAAGTAATACGTTCCTGCATTGCCCCCATTTCCGTAGCCAATGTAGGTTGATAGCCTACAGCAGAAGGCATACGTCCCAACAAAGCCGAAACTTCCGAACCTGCCTGAGTAAAACGGAATATATTATCTATGAAGAATAAAATATCTTTTGAACCCGTGCCCGAACCAAGGTCACGGAATGATTCGGCAACCGTCAATCCGGAAAGGGCAACCGAAGAACGGGCACCGGGAGGTTCGTTCATCTGTCCGAACACCAAAGTAGCCTGAGACTTCTGCAACTCATCGTAGTCAACTTTCGACAAATCCCAGTTTCCTTCTTCCATGCTTTTCTTGAATTCTTCTCCATAACGGATTACACCGGATTCAATCATTTCGCGAAGCAAGTCGTTACCTTCACGGGTACGCTCTCCTACTCCTGCAAAAACAGAAAATCCATTGTGTTTCTTGGCAATGTTGTTGATTAGTTCCATAATCAGCACGGTTTTACCTACACCGGCACCACCAAACAATCCGATCTTACCACCTTTTGAATAAGGTTCCAGCAAATCGATAACCTTAATTCCGGTAAATAATACTTCTTGTACTGTGGTTAAATCTTCAAATTTCGGAGGATCACGATGAATAGGATATGCACCCTCTTTGTCAAGTTGAGACATACCGTCAATAGATTCACCTACTACGTTCATTAAACGTCCTTTGATTTGTTTGCCGATTGGCATTGTGATTGGTGAGTTGGTAGGAATAACTTCCATACCTCTTTGCAATCCGTCCGTGCTATCCATAGCTACGGTACGTACAGTGTTTTCTCCGATGTGTTGTTGTACTTCAACGATCAGAACTTTCCCATTTGGTCTGTTAATTACCAAAGCATCATGGATGCTCGGCAACATCTGTTCTGCGTCTGTACCTTCGAAATAAACGTCCACAACCGGACCGATAACCTGTGAAATATGTCCAACGTTTTGTGACATAAGCTTTATTTTATTCTTATTTATGTTTCCACTCAAAAATTACATAGTATAGATGAAACAACAAAGCTGTGTTAATTGTTCACTTAATCTTATATAAATTTATATAGTTAAATAAACAACTTTGCAAATATATGCACAATTCGATACCATTATTCCCTTTTTGTTTTTTTTTGCTTTATGATACACTATTTCGCTCTTAATGTCGAATTTATGAAACAGCCTGTTATTCCCATTAAGAACATAAAAAAGGAAGTTTCTCCCATTATGGTAAAAACTTCCTTTTATATTTTAGTTTTATCTGATATTTACAATTTGTCAGCTATAATCGTGTAACAAACAACTAATTTGTGTCCGTTCACAACAAATTGCTTTCTCAATATACTTTCACTTTGGCAGCAATAGTTTTCGCTTTTTCCCTTAATTTATCTAAATCACTACCCAACGGAGCATAACAAAGCACAACCCCCATTCTCCTATTAATTTTTGTGAAAGGTTTACCGAATATACGCAAATATGTATCCTCTTCTTTCACTACTTCTTCCATTCCTGAATATTGCGGCTGTTCTTTGCTTGCTATCTCCGACAGAATCACTGCACTTGCACCTATTCTTTCCTGCTTAATACCCGGTATGGGCAAACCAAGCACCGCACGCAAATGAAGCTCAAATTCATTCAGGTTTTGTGTTCCGGCAAGAGTAACCATTCCCGTATCATGCGGACGCGGAGACAATTCCGAGAAATATACTCCGTTATCATGACTCAAGAAAAACTCCACTCCCCATAAACCCGCGCCTGTCAATGCACGGGTAACTTTATCTGCCATTATTTGCGCTTCCTTCAAATGTTCGGGAGCTATATGGGCAGGCTGGAAACTCTCACGATAATCACCACCCTTTTGCACATGCCCGATAGGAGGGCAGAATAAAGTAGGTCCGTTCTTTTGAGTTACGGTAAGCAATGTTATTTCACTATCGAATTTTATGAATTCCTCGATAATCAGTTCTTTAATATCACCACGACTACCGCTACAACCGTACTCCCATGCATGTTCGAGTTCATCGGCCGATTTTACCAAAGACTGCCCTTTACCCGAAGAAGACATTAATGGCTTAACCACACAAGGGAAACCTATTTTTTCAGATGCCTCCTTTAATTCATCTAAAGATTTTGCATAGAAATATTTAGCCGTTTTCAATCCTAATTCTTTGGCTGCAAGGTCACGAATTGCTTTGCGGTTCATTGTGAAATTCACAGCTTTGGCACTTGGCACTACCTGAATTCCTTCTTTCTCGCATTCATACAAGCGCTCGGTACGGATGGCTTCAATTTCAGGGACAATAATATCGGGATGATGTTTCTCAATCACCTCGTGGAGTTTGTCTCCATCGAGCATACTGAACACCTCATATTCATCCGCAACTTGCATGGCAGGTGCTCCGGCATACGAATCGCATGCAATTACATATTGCCCTTTGCGTTTCGCAGAAATAACGAACTCTTTTCCGAGTTCTCCGGAACCCAGCAGAAGTATTTTCTTTGTCATAGTTTTACTTTTAAGTTTTAATTGTTGCAAAAGTAACACTAATTTTTAATACTTATACCCAAATGCCATAAGGAATGTTGATAGCCCAATGTGGGAACATGCAAATGGCAAGGACAAGAGCAATAATCCATAAAATAACCAATCCCCATTTTACTCCGGTCGCCATAGGTTTCCAATGGAACAAACTACGCAAAATAGAAAAGACTAAAGCCCCCAAAGGCACACCAACCAAAACAATTCCCGAAATGCTCGATGCTAAAAGAATGGCAGGAGCCATACTGCCTATTATAGTACCGTCAATAAAAGGGAAAGCATGAATAATAGCCACTCCACCACCGAATACCAATGCAATGGCAGCTATAATAAGAGCTATGAAGCCCACAAAAAATGCAAAGAAAACCGGAGTGAACAGAACAGCCAGCAATACAAGAATTATTTTCAAGAAAATGCCGATTACTTGTACAATAATGTCTCCTATCTTTTGCAACACAGTTCTGGGTTTGTCCGATTTTACATAATCGTTTACTCCATTGGATACTCTTTCAAAACTGTCTTTCACAGTCTTACCAATATTCTCGACCGTAACTTGCTCCCCCCGCATAGATAATTTTTCGGAAGCTGTACGAGCTTCGGGAATAATAAGCCATGCAATGATATAGATAAGAATGGAAGTTCCGAAGCCAAAGAAAGCAAGAAGAATAAAAACCAATCTTACAGCCGTAACGTCCCAATCAAAATAAGCAGCTATCCCACTTGCCACTCCACCCAAAATCTTATTATCGGGATCGCGGTACAAGCGATGAGGTGCAGAAGCATATTTGTAATTCGTTCCTGTGGCAGAAGAAGAACATGCGTTTCCGTCTTCCTCGTCGTTCTCCGATATATCTTCCGGATTCCCCACACGGGATATGACTTCTTCCACATATTCAATGGATATAACTTGCGCACCGGCTTCCTCTTTCTCAGTAAACAGCTCGGAAATGCGTTGCTCTATGTCTTTCACAATTTCTTCTGCCCCCTCTTCCTTTCTGAAATGGTATCTTAAATTGGAAAGGTATTTATCAAGCAATTGGTAAGCATCTTCATCAATATGGAATACTCTGCCTCCCAAATTAATAGTTAATGTTTTTTTCATCTTATTTCTTTTTTAATTATTAGCGATATGATTTACAGTTTCATTCAATTCATTCCATGAATTTTCCAATTCACTTAAAAATGCCTCCCCTTTCTCTGTCAGGCGATAATACTTTCGAGGGGGCCCCAAAGTTGATTCTATCCATTCATAGCCCAACAAGTCATCATTCTTTAAACGGGTAAGCAAAGGATACAAGGTTCCTTCCACAACAATTAGTTTGGCTTCCTTTAACCGTTGAATAATATCGGAAGCATAGGCCGGTTTCTTATGCAACAGAAGCAGTACGCAGTATTCTAACATACCCTTCCTCATTTGAGATTTTACATTATCCACATTCATTATATGACACACATTTATTATTTGACGAAACAAATATATGTATTACATTAGTACCTTGCAATACATAGTACTTTATTTTATCATATATTAACGTTTAATCTTTTCAGTTCTTCTATCAATATTCTATCTTCGCTGCCAATAAAAGGAGGAAACGATATGTTAACTATCAGAAAAGCAACAGAAAAAGACTGCACATTGATTAACCGGCTTGCATCTCAAGTATGGGAAGCCACCTACGGACAGATATTATCTAAAGAACAACTGGACTATATGTTCGAATGGATGTATGCTCCACACAATCTGACTCAACAAATGAATGAGGGACATGTTTACTTCATTGGCAGCAAAGATGGGGAAGCTTTCGGATATGTTTCCATAGAACAACAGGATAAAGACTTGTTCCATTTACAAAAAATATATGTTCTCCCCTCTTTTCAAGGATGTCACGCAGGAAGCTTCCTGTTCAAAGAAGCAGTAAAATACATCAAAAGCATTCACCCGGAACCTTGTACGATGGAATTAAATGTAAACCGTGAAAACAAAGCACTGCACTTTTATCAACACATGGGAATGAAGAAAGTACGTGAAGGTGATTTTCCTATCGGCAATGGATATTATATGAACGACTATATCATGGGAATGGAAATATAAACAACTGATTTACAATATTATAATATTAGGTTCACATTCTATTTCAGGCAAAAATTTGCTGAACCCTTTATGCCGGAATCCATTGGGCAATGCATAAAATCCATACGCCTATAAATAAAATCCATACGCCAATGGATTTTATTTATAGGCGTATGGATTAAACAATTTATTGGTGTTGCGGACGAAGCAAGTCGTTCACTGTCTTCACCGGGTTGAACGTGCTCAACGAAACTTCTACAAATACAGTGTTCCAATCGCTCATCGCACCATTCCACAATCCCGGAAGTTCAAGTGCTTTCAGGTCTTTTCCATTCTTTGATTTATAAGATATAAAGCCTGTAGCCTTATCTACATATTTCGTTAAATCAAACTTATGGCCTTTATAATCGCGCACTGCACAAACCAAATCTACCGGATTGAAGTGTGTACCTTTCTCAAACATCTCCTTCGCAGTCGGATTACTCATATCTATCTGTGAGCTTTCCAAAATCTGTAAAGATACTGTTCCGTCAGGATTATAAGCAAGGAACGGACCGCCACCGGGTTCACCCACATTTTTCACCATACCACAAACGCGCATCGGACGATTCAGCTTATTTTTCAAATAAATAACCAGTTCGGAATCCTCCAGATTCTTTGTTTCCGGATTCTTACAGAACAACTTCTGTTGAACGAACTGGATAATCTCACGAATTTGTTCCTGAGTATATTTACCGCTTTCGAGCAACTGCAAATATTCAAATGCCTGTTTCTGCAAAGCAACAAGCACACCGGCTATCAATTTCTTATAGAGAACAGTATCATCCTTCAATCTATCAGGAACCACATTATCTATATTCTTGATAAATATTACATCGGCATCAAGGTCATTCAAGTTCTCGATCAAAGCCCCATGCCCACCCGGACGGAACAACAGTTTTTCTCCATCACGGAAAGGATTGTTTTCCATGTCGGCGGCAATAGTATCGGTGCTGGGCTTTTGTTCTGAAAACGAAACATTGTAATCCACATGATATTTATCTGCATATTTCTTCACCTTCTCGGCAACCAATGCCTTAAAGAGCTCTTTGTGCTCGGTAGATACGGTAAAATGCACATTCACCTTACCCGACTTGCCCGATGCATATAATGCACCTTCCACCAAATGTTCTTCCAACGGAGTGCGTGCTCCGTCCTCGTATTTATGGAACTTCAATAATCCTTTCGGAAGAGCTCCATAATTCAGACCGGCTTCGTTAAGCAGATTTGCAACTACTGCTTTATAATCTTTCTTGGCAACCAAGGCAGGAATATCCGCACCATGATTTTTTTTACAAGCCTCATTCAAGTCCTGATAAAAAGCAAACTTTTCAATGTTATTAAAAAACTCCTGTTCAAACTTTGTAGCAGGTTCGTCATAATCGGCTCCTAAAAATTCAAACAGATTTTTAAACATTCGGCTGGCAGCTCCCGATGCCGGAACAAACTTCACAATGGTATTATTACCTTTTATATAATCGTTCCATGCATCCAGATAAGCTTCTTGTTCTGTCTCATCAAGCGCAAGAACGCCTCTTTCTACGGATGCAGCAGCATCAAGCTTCAAATAGGGAAAGCCCTTTTCAAAACAAGCAAGCTGCTCGGCAATCTTTTGTTCGGTAATACCTTTTTTAGCGATTAATTCTTTGTCTTGTGGTGTTAGCATAATATGAATATTTAAAGTTAATATTTGAGTGAATGAATATTTTATTTTTATTAATTCATCTCCAAAAATACAAAATCTTCTATACGAAGAGCTATAAAGTGAACAAAAAAAACTACTTTTACGACAGAAAATTTAAAGATATGGAAGAACTTGCATTTTTTACAGATTCAGAGAAAGCCGAGTTACCGTATTTATATAAACGGTTATTAAAGAGTGCCGGAGACAGCATCAGCAAGGAAGACTACCGTAAGTTAAAAACGCATTTAATAAAAGCTGCACAAGATAATTGCCTCGCACGTAATAATTTCGGGATGAATCCTATTATAAAGGATATGCAAACCGCTATTATCGTATCCGAAGAAATGGGGATGAAACGCGCGTCAATACTGGGGATCATGCTTCATGATACGGTAAAAAACGATTTCTGCAATGTAGAATATATACATAAGGAATACGGGGAAGATGTTGCCGGTATCATCAAAGGATTGGTAAAGACTAACGAACTTTATGCCAAAAGCCCGACAGTAGAATCGGAAAACTTCCGTAACTTACTGATTTCATTTGCAGAAGACATGAGAGTAATCCTCATTATGATTGCCGACCGGGTAAACATTATGAGACAGATAAAAGACTCTCCCAATGCAGAAGACCGCATCAAGGTGGCAAATGAAGCTGCCTATCTTTATGCTCCTTTGGCACATAAATTGGGATTGTATAAATTAAAATCGGAGCTCGAAGATTTATCTTTGAAATATAGTCGTAAGGAAACTTACTACATGATTAAAGATAAATTGAATGAAACGAAAGCATCACGCGATAAGTACATAGCTGCTTTTATTAATCCGATAAAAAAGAAGCTGGAAGAATCGGGATTAAAATTCGATATTAAAGGAAGAACCAAATCTATCCACTCCATCTGGAACAAGATGCAAAAGCAAAAAACAGCTTTTGAAAACATATACGATTTGTTTGCCATCCGCATCATTCTTGATTCCGAATATGAAAAAGAGAAACAAGAATGCTGGCAGGTATATTCCATTATTACCGACATGTACCAACCCAATCCGAAACGTCTGCGTGATTGGCTGTCCATACCTAAAAGCAATGGATATGAGTCGTTGCACATTACCGTTATGGGACCGGAAGGAAAATGGGTGGAAGTACAAATACGTACACACCGCATGGATGAAATTGCCGAACGCGGACTTGCCGCCCACTGGAGATATAAAGGTGTCAAAGGGGAAAGCGGACTGGACGAATGGCTGACTTCCGTGCGCGAAGCCTTGGAGAATGCCGACAGTGACTCCATGAAAATCATGGACCAGTTCAAGTTGGACTTATATGAGGATGAAGTATTTGTCTTTACTCCTAAAGGCGATCTCTTTAAATTAGGTAAAGGTGCTACGGTACTCGACTTCGCTTTTCATATCCACACAAAATTAGGAAGCAAATGTATCGGTGCCCGGGTAAACGGCAAGAATGTTCAGTTAAAACACGTGCTTAACAGTGGCGATCAAGTGGAAATCATGACTTCGAGCACTCAAACTCCCAAACAGGACTGGCTAAACATTGTCACCACTTCCAAAGCCCGTACCAAGATACGCCAAGCCTTGAAAGAAATAGCCGGACGCCAAGCCGAATTTGCCAAAGAAACCATCGAACGCAAGTTTAAGAACCGCAAAATCGAATATGATGATGCAATAATGATGCGTCTCATAAAGAAAATGGGCTTTAAAGTAGTCACTGATTTTTATCAAAAGATTGCCGAGGGAGTGCTTGATGTCAACGAAGTTATAGATAAATATTTAGCACAGAAAGATAGCGAAAGCCACGAAGATACTTTTTATAGAAGCGCAGAAGGATACAACCTGCAAGCCCCCCCCCTTGAAGAACATGGTACAAAAGAAGATGTTCTGGTTATCGACCAAAATTTAAAAGGGATAGACTTTAAACTGGCAAAATGTTGCAATCCTATCTATGGCGATAACGTGTTTGGTTTTGTTACGGTAAACGGAGGAATCAAAATACACCGTACTAACTGTCCCAATGCCGCCCAAATGATGGAACGTTTTGGTTACCGTATCGTGAAAGCACGTTGGGCAGGAAAATCCGTAGGTTCCCAATATCCTATTACATTACGCGTAGTGGGACATGACGACATCGGTATCGTAACAAATATCACTTCCATTATTTCTAAAGAAAACGATATTACGTTACGTTCCATAGGAATTGATTCTCACGACGGATTATTCTCGGGAACCCTTACCGTTATGATTAGCGATACATCCAAACTGGAAGCATTGATAAAGAAGCTGAAAGCGGTGAAAGGGGTAAAACAAGTCAGCAGAAATTAAGGACAGAGATGGAAAAATTCAGTATCAGGAAACGCCTGAAAAGTTTCACCTATGCAGGTAAAGGAATTAAAAGCTTTATTACCCGCGAACATAATGCATGGATTCATTCCGTAGCCACGGTTATTGTAATCTTTTTAGGATTTTATTTTCATATTTCAACAAGTGAATGGGCTGTACTCTGCATTTGCATAGGTATGGTGTTTGCCGCCGAAGCTTTTAATACCGCAATCGAAAGACTGGTAAACCTTGTTTCACCGGGACGAAATGAGATGGCAGGAGATGTAAAAGACATTGCAGCAGGAGCCGTACTTATCTGTGCTATTGCCGCCGCTGCCGCCGGTTTATTAATTTTTATACCTAAATTATAACTCCGTAACATAAAAAGCACTAACTTTGCATTCGATATTCAATTAACAGCAAGATGAAAAAAATATTATTTTTAGTTATGATGCTCACCATAGGTTTAACCTATGCATCTGCACAGAAACAGGCAGAAATCAAATTTGATAAAACTACTCTTGATTTTGGAACTTTCCCGGAAAGCAGCCCCAAAGTAACCGGAGTATTCAAATTTACGAACACTGGTGACGGTCCGCTAATTATTCATCAGGCAGTGGCTTCTTGCGGTTGCACTATTCCGGAATATACAAAAGAACCTATCAAACCGGGAGAAAGCGGTGAATTGAAAATAACCTATAATGGCGCCGGAAAGTATCCGGGACATTTCAAGAAATCCGTAACACTGCGCACCAATGCAAAGACAGAAATCGTAAGACTTTATGTAGAGGGTGAAATGACCGGCAAGAAATAAGTATTCCGGTCATACTGTCATATTTACTTTTTCAATCGACTTGATGTTTGTAAAAAACAACAGGTCGATTGTTCACAAACATCAAGTCGTTTTTTTCAAATGACTTGATGTTTGTTTTTTTAGTGCTCTTTCTCATTTTCCCCTCCTTATTTGATAATTCAATATCATTTATCTACTTTTCGGGTTGTCTAACACATTTTTTTTTAGTTTCTTTGAAGCTTAATTATAGAAACAAAACACTAAATAAGAATTATGAAACAAGAAGAAGACAAATTTACGGGACTACCGGAAAATGCATTCAGGGAATTAAAACCGGGAGAAGTCTATAATCCGCTGATGTCTCCCGACAAGCAGTATCCGGAAGTAACTCTTTGGTCCGTATTATGGGGAATAAGCATGGCTATCCTGTTCTCGGCAGCGGCAGCCTATTTAGGATTGAAAGTAGGACAAGTATTCGAAGCTGCTATTCCTATCGCAATTATAGCCGTAGGTGTATCGGGAGCTGCCAAAAGGAAAAATGCTTTGGGCGAAAATGTGATTATTCAATCCATTGGTGCTTGTTCGGGAGTTATCGTAGCTGGTGCAATCTTTACCCTCCCGGCTTTGTACATTCTACAAGCCAAATATCCCGAAATGACTGTCTCTTTCATGCAAGTCTTCATCAGTTCTTTATTAGGAGGTGTATTAGGAATCCTTTTCCTCATCCCTTTCCGCAAATATTTCGTAAGCGATATGCACGGCATGTTTCCTTTCCCTGAAGCAACAGCAACAACGCAGGTACTTGTCTCGGGAGAAAAAAGCGGAAGTCAGGCAAAACCATTACTAATCGCCGGATTGATCGGCGGACTTTATGACTTTATCGTTGCTACTTTCGGCTGGTGGAACGAAACCTTTACTACCCGTGTATGCGGCTTCGGTGAAATGGTTGCCGAAAAAGCAAAACTGGTTTTCAAAGTAAATACAGGAGCTGCCGTTCTCGGTTTGGGTTATATCGTGGGATTAAAATATGCATCTATCATTTGTTTCGGTTCTCTTGCCGTTTGGTGGGTTATCATTCCGGGAATGTCAATGATATGGGGTGATTCTGTCTTGAATATGTGGAATCCGGATATTAACATGACCGTCAGCCAAATGAGTCCCGAAATGATTTTTAAAGAATATGCAAAAAGCATCGGCATCGGTGGTATTGCCATGGCGGGTGTTATCGGCATCATTAAATCATGGAGCATTATCAAAAGTGCTGTTGGGCTGGCTGCCAAAGAAATGGGAGGAAAAAGTAATGCAGAAGCAAACGTAAAACGTACCCAACGTGACATACCGATGAAAGTTATCGCTATCGGTTCTATCATTACTATTATACTTATATTCCTGTTCTTCTACTTTGATGTAATGCAAGGCAATTTACTTCATAGCATTGTTGCCATTATATTAGTAGCCGGCATTGCATTCTTATTTACAACCGTAGCTGCGAATGCCATTGCTATTGTTGGAACGAACCCGGTTTCGGGCATGACTTTAATGACACTTATCCTTGCTTCGGTTGTGATGGTAGCTGTCGGTTTGAAAGGTCCCGAAGGCATGGTAGCCGCATTGGTTATGGGCGGTGTAGTTTGTACAGCCCTCTCTATGGCAGGTGGTTTCATTACCGACTTAAAAATCGGTTACTGGCTGGGAAGTACTCCGGCTAAACAGGAAACATGGAAATTCCTTGGAACGATTGTTTCGGCTGCAACGGTAGGAGGAGTAATTATGATATTAAACAAGACATACGGCTTTACAAGCGGACAACTTGCCGCCCCGCAAGCTAATGCAATGGCTGCCGTTATCGAACCGTTGATGAGTGGTGTAGGTGCCCCTTGGTTGCTTTATGGTATTGGTGCCATACTTGCAGTAGTCCTTACATTCTTCAAAATACCGGCACTTGCTTTTGCTTTGGGTATGTTCATTCCATTGGAACTGAATATTCCGTTGGTTGTAGGTGGAGCCGTTAACTGGTATGTGACTACCCGCACTAAAGATGCCGCATTAAATAATGAACGTGGTGAAAAAGGAACCCTTCTCGCATCCGGTTTTATTGCCGGTGGTGCATTAATGGGAGTTGTCAGTGCAGCAATGCGTTTTGCCGGAGTTAATCTGGTACATGAAGAATGGCTGGCTAACACATGGTCACAAGTAATTTCATTAATCGCTTATATGGGTTTGATTTTTTATCTGGCAAAAGCAAGTATGAATACCAAACTTAAAAAATAAATTATGAAAAAACTGTTATTCATATCCATAATGTTCATCACAACTAACCTGTTAGCACAAAAGCCTATAGAAATTCCTCTATGGCCAAGCGGAGCACCTAACAGCAATGAACTGAAAGGCGAAGAACAAGAATTGGAAAAAAACCGCATTAGTAATGTGACCTCTCCTACCCTAACTATTTACCTTCCGGAAAAAAGTAACGGAATGGCAATTATTATGTGTCCGGGAGGTGGATATATCCGTCTTGCAATGGATCATGAAGGACATGACATGGCACCCTGGTTCAACAGCCAGGGTATAGCCTATGCCGTATTAAAATACCGTATGCCCAACGGACACAAAGAAGTTCCACTTTCGGATGCGGAACAAGCAATGCATATTGTCCGCAAACATGCCAAAGAGTGGAATATTAATCCCGGGAAAGTGGGTATCATGGGAGCTTCGGCAGGCGGACACCTTGCTTCCACTCTTGCGACACATTTCAGCAAAGATACACGACCCGATTTTCAAATTTTACTTTACCCCGTCATCACTATGAGCCCTGAATATTGCCATACAGGTTCACAGGAGAGATTAATCGGAACGAATCCGGATGAAGCAACAGCCCGGCTGTATTCCAATGAACTACAGGTTACCAAACAAACTCCTCCGGCATTTATAGTCTTATCAAGCGATGACAGAACCGTTCCGGCAGAGAATAGTGTGAATTACTATCTTGCTTTACTGAAAAATAATGTTTCCGCTACCATGCACATCTATCCTATCGGTGGACATGGTTGGGGATTCAAAGATAGTTTTCCGTATAAAAGACAATGGACGGAAGAATTGGAAAAGTGGCTCAGATCCATACAATAATCATTTAAAACACCTATATTAATGAGAAAACAGCTAACCCTCTCCCTGCTACTCTTAATATCTGCTGCCACCCAGGCGCAACAGACTGACAGATATGCAGAGATCACCAACCCGGACCTTACTTGTATAAACAGGGAAGAACCCCGAAGTACATTTACATCGTATACCAATGAACAGGATGCGATAAACAACGATCGTAAAAACGGTACATATCGTTTGTCTCTAAACGGAACATGGAAATTCTATTATGTAGATAACTTTAACGACCGTCCAAGAGAATTTATGAAACCGTCTTTTGATGTAAATACCTGGAGTAACATACAAGTTCCCGGAAATTGGGAAAGACAAGGATTCGGAGTACCTATTTATGTAAATACTACTTATGAGTTTACTTCTCCGGCACACGTCGCTCCATTCTGGGACAAACCCAATCCTCCTTATGTTCCCAAAGATTGGAATCCGACAGGAACATATCGCCGTAACTTTACGCTACCTGCCAACTGGGAAGGAAAAGAAATTTTCCTGAGTGCAGACGGAACTAAAGGAGCTGCTTATTACTACCTGAACGGTGAATTTATAGGGATGAACAAAGATGCTAAAACTCCTGCACGTTTCAATGTTACCGATAAAATTAAAACAGGAAACAATGTTATTGCAGTACAGATACATCGCTTGTCAGATGCCAACTATCTTGAATGCCAAGACTTTTGGAGACTTAGCGGCTTTGAACGGGAAATTTACCTCTACGCACAACCCAAAGTCAGAATTGCCGATTTTCATGCTAAAGCTACTTTAGATGAAAACTATCAGGATGGAATCTTTAATCTGCGAGTCAAAATTAAGAATGCAGACAAGCAGAACGAAGGTGATTATGTAATAAGCTATAATATTCTTGATAACGATAAACAAAGCATTGCTTCCGGTGATTTAGTTTGTAAGTTTAACGATTGTTTTGAAGGAACCTTTGATACAAACAGATTAAAGGGTATAAAACACTGGACTTCCGAGACTCCGAATCTGTACACATTGCTTATATCTCTAAAAAATAAAGATGGAAAAGTACTGGAATCTACCAGTACCAAAATAGGTTTCCGTACTGTGGAAGTTAAAGACAAACAATTAAAAGTAAACGGACAACCGATTCTTGTGAAAGGCGTAAATATCCATGAACACAACGAAGTGACAGGACACTATGTTTCGGAAGAGTTAATGAAAAAAGATTTCGAATTATTCAAGAAATACAATGTGAACACAGTGCGTACCTGCCATTATCCGCAACAAGAACGTTTTTATGAGCTTTGCGACGAATATGGAATATATGTAATAGACGAAGCAAACATTGAGAGTCATGGCATGGGCTATGATTTGGAAAAAGGTGGTACTTTAGGAAATGAACCTTCTTTCCTCAAAGCACACTTATATCGCACAGAAAACATGTTTGAAAGAGATAAGAATCATCCCTGCGTCATTGTATGGTCATTAGGAAACGAGTCCGGAAACGGTTATAATTTCTATAACACCTATAAATGGCTGAAAGAAAATGATGATACTCGTCCTGTTCAATATGAAAGAGCCGGTCGGGAATGGAATACCGATATTGTTTGTCCGATGTATACTCATCCATGGGACATGGAGAAGTACGCTCAAAACCCGGAATCCGATCGTCCACTTATTCTTTGCGAATATGCCCACGCTATGGGTAACAGTTTGGGAAACTTCAAAGAATATTGGGAAATTATTCATAAATATCCCCTGCTCCAAGGCGGATGCATTTGGGACTGGGTAGACCAAGGATTCTTGGAAAAAGATAAAAACGGCAAGAAGTATTGGACTTATGGAGGTGATTATGGAAAGAACGGAACACCGTCTGACGGTAATTTCTGTATCAATGGTTTAGTTTATCCTGATAGAACCGTAAAACCGCAAACAGAAGAAATGCGTATTATCTATCAGAATGTTTTATTTAAGTATAATCGTAAAGATGGAACCGTTGACATTCACAATGATTTCTTCTTCACTAATCTGAACAAGTATGATTTCACTTATTCCATCACAGCGAATGGTAAAATCATATCTACAAATAAACTTGCAGTAGACCTTGCACCACAAGAAAGCAAGACTTACAAACTAGAAAATCTTCCTTCTCTTGAAAGTGGTCCTATCGAATACCATTTGCAATTTGAAGTAAAGACACGTGTTGCCGAGCCATTCTTACCTGCAGGATACGTAATAGCACGTTATCAAAACCATATTAACGAAAGGAAGAACAATAAAGCAGACACAGTAGCGCCGGCACAATGCAAGGAAACCGAAACCGAATATGTTTTCACCGGTAAGAACTTCAAAGCAACATTCGACAAGTCTTGCGGTATACTCACTTCGTATAAATTCAAAGGTATGGAATATATCAATGACGGACACGGTCTGCATCCTAATTTCTGGCGTGCACCTATTGATAATGATTACGGTGCAGGACTTCCTACCAAGTTGAAAGTATGGAAAGAAGCCAGCTATAAGGAACCTCAAGGTACAGTCACTCTCAATGGATCTACCCTGACTTGTAAGTATGACTATCCGGAAGTAAAGGGAACATGGGACGTAGTATATACGATATATTCCAATGGAGTTATCCGTGTAAACAACACGTTTACTACCACCGATACTACCGTACCAATGATTCCGAGAGTTGGTCTACGCATGCAAATGCCTATTGCTTTCGACCAGCTTACCTACTTCGGACGTGGTCCGTGGGAAAACTATCGTGACCGCCGTGTCAGTTCGTTCAACGGTGAATATACAAATTCGGTTCATGACATGTTTGAGCCATATATTCGTCCGCAGGAAAACAATCATCGCACAGATGTTCGTTGGTGCGCACTTACCAACAAAGCCGGTGCCGGTTTACTTTTCATAGCCGACAGAACATTCGAATTGAATGCTTCTCCATATACAATGGAAACACTTGACAGTGGAGAAAGCATCTATAACGACCAACCTGTCAGTGATAAAACCGACCATCGCCACATTATCAATGCCAAACCAAGCAAATTAGTAGATATATTCATTGATTACCGCATGATGGGACTTGGAGGTGATGACAGCTGGGGAGCATTGCCACATGAACAATATCTCATAAAAGCAGGACAAGAACCTATCAAATACAATTTCAGCATTGTACCTTTCGGACCAAAAACATCATTCAAAAAGTTGATAAAACAATACTAAATAATAAAAGGCGGAGTAAAACAGATACTCCGCCTTTTTTATATATGACTAAATTCTTATTATTTACGCTGTCCTAATTGGGCATCAATGTAGAACAAACCAGTTTCACCTGCCAATTTAATTTTGTCTACAATGGTTTGGACAGTAGCTTCTTCCTCCACCTGTTCACGAACGAATCCCCAAAGAAAATCCTGAGAAGCCTTGTCACGTTCGGCAGAAGCAACATCTACCAATTTATCAATCAAAGCAGAAACATGGCATTCATGTTTGTAAACAGCTTCAAAAACCTCCAATGGTGAACCCCATCCTGTAGGAACAACGTCAATCTTATCCACTTTAGCCGTACCACCACGTTTGATTACATAATCTGCCAACATCAAAGCATGATCCATTTCTTCTTTAGACTGAGCTCTCATCCATGAAGCAAATCCTTCATATCCTTCTCGTGCAAAATAAAAAGACATAGACAAATACAAGTTTGAAGACCACATTTCGGCAACAACTTGTTCATTAATTGCATTCTGTAATTTTTCTGAAATCATAGTTTTAAATATTTTGTTTTTGTAATCGATACAAAAATAACAATAAAATTGAATAGATTGTTCGTATTAAAGAGCCTTTTTACACAAATTTGGTTAAAGAAATAATCAAAGGAATGTTTTGTCAATCAAATAAAAAGCCCTACCTTTGCACCCGCTGATACGAGTTATCAGTAATCATTCAATTATTAATTAAAAGATTCAAAAAGAATGGCAACAAAAATCAGATTACAAAGACACGGACGTAAAAGTTATGCGTTCTATCAGATTGTAATTGCGGACAGCAGAGCACCACGTGATGGTAAGTTTATTGAAAAGATCGGTTCTTACAACCCTAACACCGATCCTGCAACAGTAGTTTTGGATTTCGAACGCGCATTACATTGGGTAATGACCGGAGCACAGCCTACTGATACAGTACGTAACATCCTTTCTCGTGAAGGTGTTTACATGAAAAAACACTTACTTGGCGGTGTAACTAAAGGTGCATTTGGTGAAGCAGAAGCTGAAGCTAAATTCGAAGCATGGAAAAACAACAAGCAGTCAGGTCTTGCTGCTTTGAAAGCTAAGAATGACGCTGCTGCAAAAGCAGAAGCAAAAGCTCGCTTAGATGCTGAAAAGAAAGTTAACGAAGAAATCGCTAAGAAAGTAGCAGAAAAGAAAGCTGCCGAAGTTGCTGCACAAGCAGAAGCCGAAGCGCCTGCTGAAGAAGTAGCCGCTGCTCCTGCAGAGGAAGCAACAGAAGCTCCTGCTGAAGCATAATCGGTTAGCCGAACTCTTTAGTTAAATAAAAAGCATTTATCAGGCAGAGGTATTTCTTAGGAAATGCCTCTGTTTTAGTTTATACACAAATACATCCATAATATGGCTACTTTTATTAAGAATGCAGAAATAACAGACAAGATAGACAGGATTATCAATGAGAGTAGAGAATATATCTTTATCGTATCTCCTTACATACAATTTTCTGACCGCATCATAAGCGATCTGGAAACTGCATCCAAGCAGACACATCTAACTTTAATATTCGGAAAAGATGAAATCTCCGCAAAAAACGAACTATCTAAAATCAATCATATAAATTGCACCATCTTATATAAAAAGAATCTTCATGCCAAGTGTTACTTAAATGAGAAATCAGCAATCATCACTTCCATGAACCTATATGCCTACTCCCAGATCAATAATGAAGAAATGGGAATGTATCTTGTGAAAGAGGAGGACGAAGAAGCATATCTACAATGCACGTCAACTCTACATAACATTATAAAATCCACCGATATTACACTGAAAGAATATAATAACGAGCCAACGGAAAAAGAAAACGAAGATGAAGTAGAGGTAGCCTCTCTTATTCACGAAAATCTTATCTATTTCCTTAAAGTTTTACAATCCGATTATTTATGTGGCGACATCAAAGCATATCGTTTTTGGAACGGGACACGTGAAGCAGTCCACATACACGATTTTCCCAAAAAGGACATAGTATTCTACATCGGACAATCCTCTATTTCCTTCGACTTAAGCAAAATCAGACAGCAGATGTACGAAGCAAGGAAAGTTCTCTCCTATTCTGACCTGACATCAATTATCGGTAAATATGAAACCCGCATCAATGAATATCTTTATCAAAACGATGAAGAATACCAATTTTACTGGAATGGATATATAGTGAACATTTATTGGAAAATAAATAAAAAAAATTGTGCAACAGACCTATTGCATAAAAAATACCAAATTCTGCAACAAGTAAGTTTAATTGTACAACAAGCCGAAATAGAATTAAGCAATTATATTCTTATTCACTCCGTTTAAAATATAAGTAGAATTTCTGCTTTCCTCCCACGAGACATTGGTAAAGATCCCATAGGAGATTTTATAAATATCAAGTTGTTTTTTTAAAACGACTTGTTGTTCTGCTACAAAGCTCAAGTCGTTTTTTACAAACAACCTGTCGTTTGAAAGCAAAGCCGCAGCACTTTTTAATATACTTGAAAGAGAGATTTATGAAAGCAATGAAAGCAGAATCTTATATTATTTCTTATTTGCCCTTTATATCTATAAATACTCCTCTATGATCAGAAGTCACTCCGTCATTTATTACTTCACAATGCGTAACTTGCAATTTTGCGGCATTGCTTTTTGTTGTAATGATATAATCCAAACACTTAACGGGTTTATCCGATGGCCATGTCGGCATCGTTTTATCATTAAGAATAGTAAAATCCTTTTCAATATCTTTTATTGTCTTTTCTTTAGGGGAAGCATTTAAGTCACCCGCAAAAAATACCGGTTTTGAATATTTAGCCAACTCCCCGCGAATAATCGGTAATGAAAGTAATTGATCCTTTGGAGTGAGCGACAAATGAACACAACAGAAAACATAATCTTTCATCTCCACAACTAAAAACGCTCTTCTCTCCTCTCGTCCCGGAAGAGCTACATAATGGTATTCAATCGGAGTTTCTTTGGCAAGAATACCAATACCATATTTGCCACCTTGAAAAGGGATAGCAGCTGCATAACAGGCTTTCATATTCGTATATTGGGCTATTTCACCCAATGTATATTTCCCCTTGCTTCTTTCTGTCACACTATCGACTTCCTGAACAGCAACAATATCGGGATTTATTTTATTGATAACGGAAGCTGTACGCTTAAAGTCTGTTACTTCATCCACTCCCCTCCCATTACGGATATTGTAAGTCATCATACGAATGGATTCGTTCTGGGCAAAAGATGGTATTGAAATGAATAGGGATAGGATAAATAAAAGTGTTTTCATAATGCTTTGTTATTAGTTAGAACAAAGGTAACCAAAAAGGTCATTCCTAAATATTGGAATGACCTTCTAAAAACTAAGAATATATTATTTATTAAAATATATATTTTATACCGAATTGCATCTGCCAACGAGAAGTAGTTCCAATATTATCTTGGAAAGTTTCTTTTAACTCTCCTTGATCTGGATCTTTAGCATTAATATACTTAGCCATTTCATACTTCAATGAATAATTATTTGAGGCTTTTGGTCCCTCTTTAACAGTTAAGAACTGATATTGCTGATTTCCCAATACAGTAGTTTGTTGTACGCCCCAATCTTTATTTAATAAATTCAAGAAATTAGCAATAGCAAAACTCAAACGTAAAGTGTGAGTACGTCCATTTTTCTGGAAGACTTTAAAGTCATGAGAGACATTCAAATCTAACTGATTTGCATAAGGAGCAGTAGCACCATTACGTTCTGCATATTCACCTCTGTGTTTACTCAAATAAGAATCCTGTTCAATAAATGCATTCATTGCTTCCCATGCCTTCTCTTGAGAGTCAAATGCTCCCGGCAATAAATGATCTTTTACTTCATCGAAATTTCTTGGAATATACATCAAGTCATTAGCAGTCTGAGTATCACCATTAGCATCACCACTGTAACAATATGAATAACGGAATGGACGATAACGCTGATAAATTAAACCAAAGTTAGTTGCTGCATATTTACTCCAATTTGCAGTGTAAGATGCAGATATTAATAAACGACCATCTACAGAACCCGCGCTATATCCCACTTCTTCTGCATTTGAGTCTAAAGATGCACGATATTTCCAAGCAGAAGTAGCAACAGAAGAGGTACCATCTGTTACTCCCTTAGCAGAACCAAAAGTGTAAGAACCATTTAAATATAATCCTTTAAAAATACCATCAATAAAGTTTTTTTGCAACTGGAATGTTGTAAAGAGAGAATGTCCTTTACTTGTATTACGGAGCATAACCACATTATTTGCAGCTTTATCATTTCCCGGCTGATCGCTATAATATCCACTATAGAAAGGACGAGCCTGTCCAGTCCCACCATCATTTACAAAATATTCAGTTTTATACAAACCTATATTATCGTGATAAATAGCATTCAAATCTTTAGAATAAAGGACTTCTACTGTTGCTACCCAACCATTACCGAATTTATAATCAACGGCAATATTACTTTTCCATAAATTTGGATATTTAAAATCAGGATCAGTTACAGCTATATCCGCACGAGTAGGTTCACCTTTCGCTGGTTTATAAGTATTAAAATCACCAGTAAATCCAAGAGTTGGTCTATCATCTTTAATTATAACACCATCTTTCTTAGTTGTTCCCACATTAATATCACCGAATAAAACTCCATTATTACCAGCCTGATTACTCAACCATACATAAGGAGGAGTTCCTGTAAATAATCCGGTACCACCACGGATTTGCAAAGACTGTTCTCCATCTTCCAACGGTTTATAATTAAAACCAAATCGAGGAGAAAATAATGGTTTTGCATTAGGATATTTAGAAACATCAACTTTGATACCATCACGATAAGTTTCGGATGCAACACGATCATTTTTTTGAAGATCTGTTAAAAAGATTGGCATATCGACACGCAAACCTAAAGTTAAGTTCAATTTATCATTTACATTCCATCTATCTTGGGCATATAAACCAAGTTGGAATACATCTACTTCTGCATAAGGGAAATCGTCTGTCAATGAATACTTTTGTGAATAATAGCTATATCCAGTTGATGCAGAATTGGCAACCCCTGTTACATTAGTACCAAAACCAAAATCTGCCGGATTATAATTATGAATATTGAATCCCGCAATACTACCATTATTAGCAGCTAAATATTTCTTTGTAGCAAGTACATTGAATTTAAAATCATCAATAGAGCTAAATACCCATGCACCCGGGTAGTTTTGAGCAAATCCATTCTTAAAATGGCGATAGTCGCTCTGAGTACCTATAGTTATCTGATGCTTCCCTAAATTCATGATAAAGTTATCTTGAATCTGCCAAATATCACTATCCAACTGGTTATTGTATGAATTAGCTTCTGTTCCAAATGTAGTATAAGCCATATTACTACCATTCAAAATATCAACTTGTGGAAAATAGCCACCATCCATATCGCGGAAATCACGAAGTCTTGAATATCCGACTTTGAAATAATTACTCATTTTATCATTAATGGTAGTATTAAGATCTGCCATCCAAATATTAAAATTATTATTTGTACGATAGAAACAAGAAGAATAAGGTATAGAGTACTCATTAGGACCACGTTTTCCATTGGGAGCACCAGAACTTGAAGGATAGTTATCATTATATGATTTCAAATAATAATACTTCACACTTAATACATTCTTCGGATTGATATTCCAGTCCACGCGAGCAGTAATACGATCGGCACGTGTTTGAGTTTTTGATACATCGAACTTTCCGGGATCATATCCAAGTTCTGTATTCAAGAATTGAGATAAGTCACTCAATGCCTCCGGTGTAGGAGCAGAGTTAGCAGTTGTATAAGAAACCGGTTCTTCAATACGATCCATTTCACCATTCAAATAAAAGAATAACTTGTTTTTGATTAATGGACCTGATAAACTAATACCAAATTGGTGATTTGAAAATTCTGAAACCGGAATAACTTCGTCTTTTACTCTATAGCCTAACATAGAAGGACTTTTGGTATACATATATGCAGAAGCATGAAACTCATTATCTCCCGATTTTGTTACAGAATTAATACCTGCACCTGTAAAACCACCATTACGAACATCATAAGGAGCAATCATAACCTGAACTTGCTCCAATGCTTCTAAAGATATAGGTTCAACCCCTGAAGCTCCGAGTGATGAAGCTAAACCAAAAGAGTTATTGAAAGAAGCACCATCCACTGTTATATTATTAAAACGATAAGATACTCCACCAAAATTACTTCCATTACTCATTGGAGATAATTTTGTAAAGTCTGTTAATGAACGGTTTAACGTTGGTAATTTATCCATTTTCTCACGAGTAATAATTTCCTGTGCTCCTGTACGGTTGCCGGAAATAAGAGAATTCTTATCTCCTACTACCACTACTTCATCAAGAAGTTGGTTATCTTCCCGCATTACAATATTCAATTTCAGTTCCTCACCTAGAGTTAAATTAATCCCAGTACGAGATTCATTATTAAACCCTATATAAGAATAATCCAGGGTATAAGGTCCTCCAATACGTAAGTTTTGGAAAACATACTGTCCACTAGGTTGGGTAATTGTGTTGTAGACAGTACCTGTAGGAGTATGCACAGCTTTAATAGTAGCCCCAATCAGAGGTTCACCCGCTGCATCTGTGACCTTACCGCTAATACTAGCAGTAGTAACCTGTGCATTTACTGTTGTAGCAATCAATAACATAATCGCCACAAGATAAAAAGAACGCATTTTTTTTAACATACCGTAATAGTTAGATTAATACTATAGATTAATAAATCTAGAATAACGGCAGCAAAGATAATTAATATTTTTTAGATATGTATTGCATATGTATTACAAAATGCATTCATCATTTAACAAATAACGATTTTTTCTAAACAAATCATAAAAATAAAGGAATATATTTTCACATCCCTCTATTTAAAATTTAATTTAAATCAATAGCTTTTCTCAATTTTCCATTAATTTTCTATATCTGACACGTTTCGGCTCCTCATAACCTAAACGCTTCATTTTATTTTCTTCATACTCTGAATAAGAACCTTCAAAGAAAAAGACTTCTGAATTACCCTCAAAAGCAAGTATATGAGTACAGATTCTATCTAAAAACCAACGGTCATGAGAAATGACAACAGCACATCCTGCAAACTCTTCCAAACCTTCCTCTAAAGCACGCAACGTATTAACATCAATGTCATTGGTAGGTTCGTCAAGCAAGAGGACATTCCCTTCTTGCTTTAAAGCCATTGCCAAATGTAATCTGTTTCTCTCTCCACCGGAAAGAACTCCACAAAGCTTTTCTTGATCCGCTCCCGAAAAATTAAATCTTGAAAGATATGCACGAGCATTGATATCCCGTCCTCCCATACGAATCAATTCATTTCCTCCGGAAATAACTTGATAAACACTTTTATCAGCTTCAATATCTCTATGTTGTTGATCAACATAAGAGACTTTCACCGTTTCTCCTACCTCAAACATTCCTTTATCAACCTTCTCTAAACCCATAATTAAACGAAAAAGAGTGGTTTTACCTGCACCATTAGGACCAATAACTCCAACAATACCGTTTGGCGGAAGCATAAAATTCAGATTATCAAATAACAACTTATCTCCATAAGCTTTTGCAACCCCAATTGCTTCAATTACTTTATTACCCAGTCGAGGTCCATTAGGAATAAAGATTTCCAATTTATCTTCTTTTTCTTTTTGGTCTTCATTCAATAACTTATCATAAGAGTTCAAACGAGCTTTTCCTTTAGCCTGACGAGCTTTTGGAGCCATACGTACCCATTCCAATTCACGTTCCAAAGTTTTACGGCGTTTGCTAGCTGTTTTTTCTTCCATTTCCATACGTTTAGTCTTTTGGTCCAACCAAGAAGAATAGTTACCCTTCCAAGGAATTCCCTCACCACGATCTAATTCAAGTATCCAGCCAGCCACATGATCAAGGAAATAACGGTCATGAGTGATACAAATTACTGTACCTTCATATTGCTGCAAATGTTGTTCCAACCAATCTATTGACTCTGCATCCAAATGGTTAGTAGGTTCATCAAGCAATAAAATATCCGGTTTTTGAAGTAATAAGCGACATAAAGCTACTCGACGACGTTCTCCACCTGATAAATGTTTCACTAGCTGATCTTCAGGCGGGCAGCGTAAAGCATCCATGGCGCGTTCTAACTTACTATCTAAATTCCATGCATCTGTAGTATCTATAATATCTTGTAGTTCTGCCTGACGAGCAAACAACGCCTCCATCTTATCCTGATCCTCATAATACTCTGGTTCTCCAAATTTCAAATTAATGGCTTCATACTCAGCCAGAGCATCGACAATAGGCTGAACACCTTCCATCACAATCTCTTTCACTGTTTTTGTATCATCCAAATGAGGTTCCTGAGCTAGATAACCCACAGAATATCCAGGCGAAAAGACAACTTCTCCCTGATAAGATTTTTCTAATCCAGCAATAATTTTTAATAAGGTAGATTTACCAGAACCATTCAAACCGATAATACCAATCTTTGCTCCATAAAAGAATGAAAGATAAATATCTTTTAGAACCTGTTTGTTGGGCTGAAAGGCTTTGCTCACACCCACCATTGAAAAAATGATTTTTTTGTCGTCAGTAGTAGCCATATAATTGATGTATATAATTAATTTGAGGCAAAGATAAGAAAAATACCGAAATCCTTTGGATTTTTAATAAATAGTTATACCTTTGCACCCGCAATTCGAAAGAAATGTATAAGGACTGAATCGCTAGCTCAGCAGGTAGAGCACAACACTTTTAATGTTGGGGTCTTGGGTTCGAGCCCCAAGCGGTTCACTAGGAATAAGAGAGTTACAAAAAAGTAACTCTCTTTTTTTGTCTACTTTAGGTTAATCCAGCCTCATCCGTAAAGCTATGTTTTCATTTTGACTCTTTCCGTGCAGAATAGTACATTTGCAATATGCTTAACCCCAGATACACATTATTTTTCCAAAGTTGCTCTCATGCTCTCATAAGTTCGCTGCATCCACCTATGGCAGTCAGTTTCAGATATGAGAGCAACCTTTTGTGTGCTCTCATTCTGCTCTCATTTACTCTCATTCATGCTATTGTAAATAAGGAAACTATGGATGAAAAGACTTTTCTTAAAGGAAAAACACTCCTAGTCGTGCCATGAGAATTTTGAATTGACAGTTGTCAACTCAAAGATTGACTATTGTCGTTTCATAGATTGACAACTGTCAATTTATGAAACGACAGCTGTCGATTCTAAATTTCTTCAGCACGGTTGGAATGTTTTTACAAGGAAACCAACATTAATTCATCTACAAAAGCAAACTAATAAAAGACTAATTAAAAAATTTAATCAACTCAAATTATCTTTAAGTTTAAGAGAAGTAATAAATTCTCTTATCAAAGGAAAGATTTCTTCAGGAGTCTCTGCCGAAAAAGTAAGCTTTTCTAACGGACACCAACCTGATTTATCCCGATTCTCAATATAAGGCACTATTCGCACAAAATCTACTTCTACTTTTGTACGTTGAAACAGATCAAATGCAGACTGACTAATAATATCTGTATAGACGTGTTTTACACCACCAAGTATCATCAAAGCCGCAGCCGCTTTTCCAATTACTTTATCAGCGACACATGCTCCATTCATAAAAACAGAATCATGTTGGAGCAAATCATATAAATCGGTTACTCCACGCCGGGTGAAAGGTCTGACCTCTGTTCCATTCTGAACCACACATGAGTAGCCACCGGAGTGTAGCAGATTAATTATATCTTCCATTATAAAGTTTCTTGTTTTAGTTGTTCTACAAAATTATCTATACGATGCAATTCATCAGGGATTTTGATACTTTGTGGGCAATGAGGCACACATTGATTACATCCGATACAATGACTTGCCTGACGTAGTTTCGGTACACTACGATCATACCCTACCAAGAATGCACGGCGTGCTTCTCTGTAATTCTCATCTATTTGACTTTGAGGAACATTACCTTCATTCACACATTTATTATAATGTATCAATATAGCCGGTATGTCAATTCCATAAGGACAAGGCATGCAATACTTACAATCATTACAAGGAATGGTAGGATATTGCATCATTAGTTGCGCAGTTTCCTCTAGAAAGTCCTTATCATCATCCGTCAACGGGATCAAAGGGGAATAAGTGCGTATATTGTCTTGCAAATGTTCCATATACGTCATGCCACTCAACACCGTAAGCACATTTTCCGGCGAACCGGCGAAGCGAAATGCCCATGCTGCAACACTATCCTCCGGACGTCGTTGTTTGAGACGTGCTACAATATGATCGGGTACATTCGATAAACGACCGCCCAATAAAGGTTCCATTATAACAGCAGGAATACTACGTTTTGCCAACTCTCCATATAAATATTCAGCATTTACATTACTACCCGTAGCATGTCGCCAATCTACATAATTGAGTTGTATCTGCACAAAGTCCCAATGCACCCGGTCATGCATAGCCAATACTTGGTCGAATACTTCAACATCTCCATGAAAAGACCATCCAAGACGGCGAATGCGTCCGGCTTCACGTTCTTTAATTAAGAAATCAAGTAACCCATTATCTACATAACGCTGGTTAAATACTTCCATGCCTCCCCCACCGATAGCATGAAGCAAATAATAATCAAAGTAATCTGTTTGCAAATCTTTAAACGACTGATAATACATCGCCAAAGAGTTATCCCGTGAATAATTGGAGAAATTAGATAGCTTTGTTGCTATAAATAATGTCTCACGAGGATGACGTTTAAGAGCAATCCCTGTCGCCTTCTCCGACCATCCTTGTACATATACAGGAGAGGTATCGAAATAATTCACCCCATGAGCTATGGCATAGTCCACCAATTCATTTACAGCATCCTGGTCTATCAAATCCCCTTTCCCATCGGATGAGGGAATAGTCGGCCAACGCATACATCCATATCCCAATATAGAAACTTTATCTTCATTGCCGGGGAGAATGCGATAAGTCATTTTATCGGTAGGAACAGGAGTAGAAGATTTTTTATCTGAAGTTACTCCACCTTTCGATCCACAACCATAAAAAGTTGAAGCTGTTGTTGTAGCAGTAGCAATACCTACGATCTTCAAAAAATCTCTTCGATTGATCTGTTTATTATGTTCTTTCATATTATCTTTATTCGCTTAGATGCATTATACAATCCTATGTCTTTCGTGTCCCTCCACATAAATAGCACTGAATGGACGAGCCGGACATAAATTCTCACAAGCTCCGCACCCGATACATCGTTCCGTATTAACCACAGGTATTTTAGGAAAATCTGTTTTATCAGAATCAGACGAAACCATTAAAATAGCTCCCGTCGGACAATGACGGGCACAGTTTCCACATTCAACCCCATCGGTCAATGGAATACAATTTTTCTTTACCCACACTGCATGCCCTATCTGAATAGCAGATTTATCGGCAACCGTAATTGGATGAATAGCACCGGCAGGACATACATCAGAACATTTGGTACATTCCGGGCGGCAATAACCTCGTTCATAGGACATCTCGGGTTGCATTAGTTTCATCAAATCTGTTGAAGGGCGCAAAACACCATTGGGACAAACTGATACGCATAACTGACAAGCAGTACAATGCTGAGCCATATTACGCGCACTTAAAGAACCCGGAGGAGTAAGAGGGGTATTGCGGCTCGGAATCTTCTTATCCTCTATCGTTGCAAGTCCTCCATCTACTTTTTTTTCCTGAGCTTTCAATAAAGATGAAGTAGCCATTAATGCAGCAACAGATAGAAATCCCCGACGCGCTTCATTTATTTGTTCCGACTGTACTTGCTTGCTTTTTGTATCGGATATTATTGGTTTCGCATAGCGTAATTTATAACCAATAGCGCCATGCTTACATTTTTCAATGCAATCCATACATGCAACACATCGACTATAATCAATTTTATGTTCTTTAGAATTAATGCAAGCAGCTTTACAATGGCGCGAACAAAGCGTGCAACTATTACATTTATCCACATCTATGGCTACACGAAACAAAGAATAACGGGAAAGGAATCCTAGAACCGTACCTATCGGACAAATTGTATTACAATAGGTACGTCCATGTCTCCAAGCCAGCACAATCAGTATTACAAAAGTAATTACTGCAACAATAAATGTCGATAAACTCTTTATCCAAACATCTACTTGATAGAAAGCATAACTATCTGCTCTTTCGGCAAAATAAGCAAGCAGATTATTCCCCCATTGCCAAAGAGGCTGAAACAAATTGCCGGCGATACGTCCATATGAACTATATGGAGCAAGTAAAGCTGCAAGTGGACCAACCCCTGCAACCAATGCAAAAAGAAATATAACCAACACACCGTAACGTAACCATGAAACAGCCGGAGAATAGGAATAAGGAAGTTTCTTTCTTTTCTTACCAATCCAGGCTATTATGTCTTGGAATACTCCTAAAGGACATATTACCGAACAATATATGCGTCCGAACAACAAAGTCAGGACAATAAGAAATAATACAACTCCAACATTCAGTGCCAATACAGCCGGAAGGAATTGAGTCTTTGCCAGCCAACCGAACCATCCATGCAATGTTCCTGTAAAATCAAGGAACAACAAGGTAATAAGAGTAAAGCAAATAATGGCAAACGTCAGTCTGATTTTACGCAACATTACGTCTTGTTTTATTATGATTGTAACTACATTTAATATCACATTGCAAAGCTACAAAGAAATAAACAAGCTTTCAATAGATAAATTACTGAAATAATTACCAATATTACAGATTTATACATTACTCGTTATGCTGTCATTATCAAATTATTTGCAGATTAGTCATTTCTTCTGTTAATTCAAAATCATAAGGAGGATATTCATAAACACTGAAACGAGGTTCCGTTTCCCCGTCAGAATAATCCCAAATAGAAGCATATTCATCTATATTTTCTCCCATTTCATCTAACTCCCGTAAATAGGCAGCAATGGATTTATTCTCTACGATATACACTTCGCCCATTTTATCAATGATAGGGCTATGACGACGGGTTGCATCATGGTCGAACTTCAAAATACGTTTGCCGTCCTCTGTCAGACCAACTGTTGTGAAAGTCATGCTTTTACCAATGGCAGGAAGATTCAACACACTGCGATCTGTTGCCACAAAAGGAAGTTCATTACTTCTCATAAAACGTTGTAAACTCTTGGGAAGTTCTTTCTTGTTTCTAATAACCTGAACCAGTTCTTGTTCTTTATCGGCAGGAACATGTCCGAAAATCTTTTCTTCATTTGCTTCTTGCAGCGAACGACTGTTAGGAGTAAACACAGCATAATTTTCATTAAAACCTTTCACAGAGAAAGTGTAATAACAAATCACTCCCAATGAATTAAGCACATGGCGCAACTTCGCCGTATGTCCGCGACGGGAAGCAGCCACCGTATAAACTAGCTGATTGGTAATTGTCCACCCTGCAGAAAGAATTTTTAAAATAGCACGTTTTGCTTCGGGAGTAACTTCAAGCGGAGATTGGAAATGGGTTTGGATAATAAATTGCTTCACTCCTACCAGCGATGCCTTTTCTTTGAACTCTTTCAATATTTCAACGAGTTCATCGTTAATACGAAGTGGAAGATAAGCCAAAAGACGGGAACCTAAACGTACTCTTTGCAGTTCGGCATACTTCTCTCCTTCCTTCCGTTCAAGATTTGCATTTCGTTTGCGGACAGCCATTGCATAAACAGCCTTCAAAATATGACGCAACGTTTTATTTTGGCTCATCAGAGCATCACCTCCTGTTATTAATATATCCCTTAACTGGGAATCCTCCTCAAAATAAAGCATCAATCTGCGAAGTTTTGTATCCCAAGTTTCTTTCGGTCGTAAAGACTCAAAATCAAAATTCAGGCGTTCACTTTGAAAATCATACATACGTTGACAGGAAGCACACAGTCCCCCACAAGCACGTCCCATAGAATCCGGAATCAAAATAGCAACTTCGGGATAACGCCTGTGAATGTTATGGCCGTCCGGTAAAAGCCAACCTGCTGCATTAGGTTCGCCCGATACAACAATATCTTCTTTCTCCCATGCACGGATACTGCCATAAGTGTCTACTAAGTTTTTCGAATATAAGATATATGAACGAACAGTTGCATCATCAAAACCATCTGTACCTGTGTTCAATAAAGACAGATAATAAGGAGTCACGAAAAATGGCATTCCCTTCTTTTTTGCCTGCATGAGCAATTCCATTGTTTTCGCAGAAAGAGAATTTCCCAAAAAACTATTCAGCTCAAGAGGAGTCTTGAGAGCCATAGCCAGATGAAAACGGCTTTCACTCCACCACCCTCTCACCAGATTATACTTCTCTTTATCTGTTGTACCTTCGGGATAAACGTACTTGGAAGATTTACTGTGCCTTCCTTCAATCTTACGCACCAATAAATGAATAATTCTCTCAATATTTTCCGCTCGTCTTGCAATTACCTCTTCATCCAATCCGGTTTCCCATCTTCTCATCTGACGTTTCAACACATTCTTATCCGGTTTAACATCAAACGGATTCTCGAACCGTATAAACAGAAAATAAAAATCAAGATAAAGGTCGGTACATGTGCTTTCAGGAAGTGGTTCTTTCAAAAATGTCCATAGATACTTCAAAGAATGAATATGCATCATCTCTCCCATAGATAATTCATGAATCTCTTTTCCTTCATTTTCAAGTAACAAAAGAATTCTCTTTGCAACCTTTTCCCTTTTCTCCTCATCCGGATAATTAGCTACATATTCGCGCAATCTTGCCAGAAATGACTGAAAGTCATCACTAACAGAGGCTATTTGCACCAAATAGGGCAAATTGCAATCATACAACTGTTTCAATTGAGAAATGGTAAATGCAAACAGATTTCCTTTCTTCATAAAGTTCCTTTCTATTTTAAATAGTTAAATACTAATATGTTATCATCAAGGCTGAAGATATGAGCAGCCTTCACATCAGGGGGTTCTTTCGACAAAGAACCATACAGAATGCCGTGCAGTAATAAAGACGACAGAAAAACATGTAGTGCAAATATAATAAAAAACGAAGAAAACCAAAACAATTTGCCCTTTATTTCCTTATAAGTAAGGAATAAGATTACTGAATTATATCTATATTTGCAAGGTATTTTCAGGAATACAATATTAACTATAAAAATAGGTTTTATGAAAAAGATTAAGTTACTATCAATCATTTTGAGCGCCACATTGGTATTCAGTGGGTGCAATATGAATAATACAGCTAAAGGCGGTGTAATCGGAGGAGGCGGAGGTGCTGCTTTGGGTGCACTGATCGGTGGTCTTGCAGGACATGGCAAAGGAGCTGCAATCGGTGCGGCAGTAGGTGCGGCAGTAGGTGCCGGAACCGGTGTCATCATTGGTAGAAAAATGGATAAAGCTGCTGCCGAAGCCAAACAAATAGAAGGCGCACAAGTGGAACAAGTAACTGATAACAACGGATTACAAGCTGTAAAAGTTACTTTTGATTCTGGAATTCTGTTTGCTTTCAATTCAAGTACATTGAGTACTAATGCAAAGATGGCACTTAGCAGATTTGCTCAGATTTTAAAACAAAATCCTACCATGGATATTGCCATATACGGATATACAGACAACATAGGAACAGAAGCAGCCAACCAAAAAGTATCAACTAACCGTGCCGATGCTGTTGCCGACTTTTTAATGAACCAAGGAGTCTCTGCCACTCAGTTTAAATACGTACTGGGAAAAGGCTGGAGTGATCCCGTTGCAAGCAATGACACAGAAGCGGGACGGGCACAAAACCGTCGTGTAGAAATCTACATGTATGCCAGCGAGCAAATGATTAAGGACGCAGAAGCGCAAGCCAATTCTTAAATAACACTCGGGCACGGATAACGGCATTAAAGAACAGCCTCATCCGTGCCCTCTTAATAATCTTATTCCTATTTTTCTATGCTGAAACGAATTCTTCGGATCGTAAGAAACTTACTGCTCTTTTTCTTTATTTCCACTTTGCTTGCAGTAATCACTTACCGTTTTATACCCGTTTACATCACCCCTTTAATGGTTATTCGATGTACACAACAAATATTCGATGGAGAAAAGCCCGTTCTCAAACATACATGGATTCCATTGGATGAAATTTCCAAGAATATGCCTTTAGCCGTCATAGCTTCTGAAGACAACCGCTTTGCCTCACACAACGGATTCGACTTTGAAGAGATTCAGAAAGCCATGAAAGAAAATGAAAAAAGGAAAAGAAAACGTGGTGCCAGCACCATTAGCCAACAAACGGCAAAGAATGTATTTCTGTGGTCCCAATCTTCATGGATAAGGAAAGGACTCGAAGTTTATTTCACCGTTCTTATTGAACTTTTCTGGTCAAAAGAACGAATCATGGAAGTTTATCTCAACTCCATAGAAATGGGTAAAGGAATCTATGGTGTACAAGCAGCAGCTAAATATAAGTTCAAGACCACAGCCAAAAAACTAAGTGCGGGACAATGTGCCCTGATTGCTGCTACCCTGCCTAACCCTATCCGGTTTAATTCCGCAAAACCGTCACCCTACATATTGAAAAGACAACAACAAATACTCAGGTTGATGAAACTCGTTCCTCCTTTTCCACTTCCTGATTATAAAAAGAAGTAACGACGTTTTTTTAAAACGTCTGCACGTTTCAGAGAAAACGTCCTTACGTTTTGAGTGAAATGTATGGACCTATTTTATCCGTATAACCCGGATACCTGTCTGCGTTTTATTATTTAGCAGTTGAGTGTATAAATTCACTCCTTCCACTACCACTTTCATATGTTTGGATGAAGCATGTAACAAATGTAGTTCTCCATTCTCATAGGTTGCAATACCCACATGAGCTATATCAAGTCCTTTTATATTGGTTACTATGGCAATTATATCCCCATCCTTGATGTGGTGCACAATTTCCGGGTTATTCAGGTCAGCTTTTGCAAAATAACGTATGTTCTTTCCCTGCAAACTCCTTTCTGCTTCTTTTATCTTTTCTACCTCCGATATATTATTTTTCAAACGGGGATATTTATCGGCATGGGTTGACATGAAAAAAGGATTCAGGACAACGGAAGAAGTACCTCTTTCCTTTGTAACATCTTCCATGAGTCCTTTACTTACATTACTCTGAATCCAATCACTGAAGTAATGTAAACGTGAAACATATCCATTCAATTCTCCATTCCGGTAACGAATCGATAGTAGAACTTTTGTGAAGTCATCAAAGCACGGATTTTCTTTTTCCGATGCAAGAGTAAGCGCCGTTATAGTTTCCACGAAAGTGGTACAATCCAATTCATGCAGATTCACTACCAACTGTTCCTTTTTGCCATTCTCCAAAGTATTTGCCACATAAGGAACACCCAAAAACAATTTTCCTAAAAATACCATTCTGCTTTTATCGGCTGGTAATTCCTTTACTTTGCTTAAAAGCTTAACAATTTTTACACTATCGCCCGAAGTATAAACAACTTGGCGAGCGTTCACACTACACGCAAAAAGAACAAGTATAAATAGTAAATATCTTTTTTTTTGTATCATTTCCGGTTGATATTATGAATTACCATACAAAGATAAAAAACGCGGGCAAAAATTTAATATCATTGCCCGCGTTTTTTATCTTCGCCTGCCCATTAAAAATTATTGATAATCATTTCACATCAGGCATGCTCAGTAATTCTTCAATTGTAGGACTTTGCTTGATAATAACACCATCCGGATTCAGTAGGAATAACGTAGGTAATTGGGTTACTTTATAATCAGCCGCAATCTTATTATCCTTGAACTTTTTCAATTCGCTTGTATTTGTCCAATCTATATTGTCTTCTTTGGTAGCTTTCTCCCATTGTTCGCGTTTATCGTCCATGCTTACGGAAAACATGGTTATGTTCTTGCGTGCAAGCCTATCGGCAATAGCACGAAGTTCTTTGGCTTTCTTGCGACACGGTGCACACCATGATGCCCAGAAATCAAGTAAAACATATTTTCCTCTGAAATCGGAAAGTTTCACTTGCTTCCCGTTTATATCGGTGGTAGTGAAATCAATAGCTGCTTTCCCCTGTATCCACTTATCAGCAGCTTCCTGATATTTCTTCTTAAATTCACGAAAACAATAAGAGTCGGCATAATTGATCGTATCCAGCCTGTCATACAAATCTTTTAAATCTTCATACTGATAAACTAGAAGCCCGCTTGCAATCACTATTGAAGCAAAGCTCTTAGGAGTGTTTTTCAAGAAACCGACGGAAGCATTCTCTTTCTCCTGAAATACTTTGCTCATCTCTTGCATTAAAGCTTCTTTGACCTTTGCATCGTTCTTCTTTTCCGCTTCCATATATTGAAGGCTTAATGCTTCATACTTATCTTCCAAAGGTTTTATAAGAGCCAGGTATTCATTCATTATCTGCTGTTGTTTACCATTCACAACAGCAATATCAGCTCTGCGTTTTCCCTGAATGGAAAGGTTATACTCCCCTCCCGGTTCCACACAAACAGAAATATCAAATCCAAACGGCCTTGACATTACACGATAAACATCGGGCTTACTAATATCACCCATAAAAGAAAACTCCTTGCCATTTACCGCAACAGAATCTATTTTGGTAAATCTATCTTTGATACAAGCCAAATAAACTTTCCCGGTAAAAGGCTCATTTAAGGTTGCATTGATCTTAAAAGTACCAGCGCTTATATGCTTCATTACCTTTTCACGCACTTCAACTCCACGGAGGTTCTTTTCAAGAATTATCCCGTCTGGTGAAATCAGCACTATAAAAGGTATACCATTATAATTATATAATTTCATTGTGGTCTTTTGAGGATCCCATAACTGAAGGTAATCCAGTTTCTCTTCTTCTATAGCTTTACGCCAATTCGCCTCACGGTCATCTATGGAAAGACCAACCAACTTAAGGCCTTTATCCTTAAATTCAGCATATACTTTTTTCAAATTAGGAATCTCCTTTCTACATGGTCCGCACCAAGATGCCCAAAAATCAATCAATACGTATTGCCCTCTCAATGAGGAAAGCTTCAATAAATTTCCATTCTGGTCTTTCACTTCAAAATCGGGTGCAAGTTGACCTATTTCACACGCTTTCGTACGATTAATTTGGTCGAGCATAGCTCTCGCATAATAATTATTCATCATACTTTTATCGAAAGCATTCAATAATTCCTGCAATTTATCAACCGGACTTGAAAAGAAAGAACTATAAATGATAGCCATGAGAGCATTACTCTTAGGATACTTTGATATCATAGAAACAAATTCCTGAGTTTGCGATGCATAAGCCTTATCCAAGTTCTCGGAAGCCTTCTTCAGAATCTTCATATTCTCGTCTGTCTGGGCTTTCATATTGTACAATTCAAATGCCTCATTATATTTCTTTCCCGCAGCTTCTACATCTTTACTATAAAGATTCTCCGCATTCAGAGCATTATACTCATTCCAATCCGGAGAAGTTTTCACTCCAAGAAGTTTTAAATTTCCATCTATAATCTCGGCATTCACCTCCAATGTCGGTTTATCCATAAAAAAATACACAGTAGGGATCTTCATTGAAGGTCCCAAATCTCCCAAGGCGGGCACATAGAGATTATAAAAACGTCCGTCACCCACCTCTGCTTTAGCTTCCAAGCTAAACGAGTCCTTATTACCTTTAACACGAGCCAGTTCCGTTCGTCTATCGCCATCCAGCAATACTACTTCTCTCCCGGCCAGTCCTTTTATCTCACCTTTCAACTTAACAGGTATAAGCCCTGCAAACGTAGGACTTATCACCAATAAGAACAGGAATAGAATTATTATGTTCTTTTTCATAAGCAAATACATTATCTTGGATTCGGAACGATGTTTGAGTTGTAAACCATTACTTTACCCGGTATTGGAAATACATATAAATTAGAATTAGGCTCTAATGTATATTCCGTAGTTGAAGTTGAACGTTTCAACGTTTTAGTATACAAACCTTCTTTTGCCAATCGCTTCATGTCAAACCAACGAAGTCCAGACATATGTAATTCGCGACGTCTTTCTTCTAATACCACTTTTAATAAATCATCTTTTGAAGCTGTAAGTTTACTTTCATTAAGAAATCTATATTTCCTAAGATCATTTACTATATCTAAAGCTTCCATCTCTCCTTTACGAGCCAACGCTTCAGCCTTAATCAGCATCATCTCAGGTACTCTAATAGAGTAAGTAAGTTCTTGCATGCAACGAGCCGTACCATCTTCATAATTACCACTACCTGATGATTGCACTGTAGTATAATAGAATTTATAGCGTAAATCATTTAAATCAAAAGTAGCACTAAAATAAGGATTCACTGCCATTACTCGTTGCATAGCGCCTGCAAAATTACATTCACGATAAAATAAAACGTCAGGTGCCTCATAGCCACGTTGTGGCATTCCATTTACCCCTACCCATGGAATCGGTTCAAACATGAATGACCATTCACGCATATCTTGCATTTTACTATTGAAAGATAATGCTTTTTCTGCTTCAGCTGCAGCTTTATCATATTCACACATATAAAAATAGACACGTGCTCTCATTGCATAAGCAGAAGCTTTAGTAGGAACGAAGTTATTTACACCTTTTTCTGGTAGATAATTCTCAGCTCCTTCTAAATCCAAAAGAATTTGATTCATGACCTCCTGAATAGTGGCACGACTATATTTAGCTTCCAAATTAGCTTCCACAGCCAAAGGAATTCCCAAATCTGAAGATGCAGTATTGGCATCATAAGCTTTTGCATACATATTTACCAGCATCCAATGATTATAAGCCCGATTAACTTTTGCTTCAGTTATAATACGATTTTTATCATCTTGTGTTCCATCAGTGGCCTCCATTATATTATCTATAACTACGTTCATACGATAGATATTATTATATAATGTATTCCACGACTTATCGTCTTCATCTTCACGAAAAAAGTCTTTTTGCCAAAAATATGCTTTACCATTTGAGTTACTTATATAACTGCTTATATATTCTTCCGGCATCATAAAATTATCACAAGAATACTCTGTTAACGGATCTGCTGAATAAGTAGCAAGAATATCTCTTGTTAATCCAGCAAAATCTTCTACAGTTTTAGGAATGACCATTCCTTTGGGCGTAGTATCCATAAAATCTCCACATGAAGACAAACCAACAATGCTCAATGCTAGTACTATATATTTTATTTTATTCATATCTAAATATATTTATCTATTAGAAATCTACTTTAATACCTGCTGTAAATGACAATGGAGAAGTCAGACTAAAGGTTCCATTAATCGGATCTATCGATTCAGGATCATATCCTTCTTTATTTTGTGTCCATAACGCAATATTATTTAATTGCGCAGTGATTGATAAACGTTTCAATGGTGTTTTCTTTAAAAGAGATTTTGGTAAATCGTAATTTAATAAAATCTCACGAAAACGGAACATACCTGCTTTGCGTATACTATTTGAAGAATATCTTGCCAAATATGCACGATATTCATAAGCAGCCCAGTCATCCTCATCCATAGTTGGTTGATCAGGTAAAGAAGGAATATCGGTAAATAACTCATCACCTTTTTTCATCCAACGATTTGCAACCAACTTATTCATTGTTTTATCATCCCATGGATTCATCGTAGGATATTCTGTGCGAAACACATGCCCATAATTATATGTAAACAAAAAATCCAATTGCAAAGATTTATAACGGAAACCAGTTCTTATACTTCCATTATATTTTGGTTGTGTTGTACCTACACATAACAGATCATCAGCCGTCAAATCTCTGACAATCCTTGTTTTGTCACCATTAGCTGTTAAAGCCAAAGGATTTCCTTTAGAATCCAGACCTCCCCAATTATAGGCCCAAAGTGCTTCACGAGGATAATTTTCAACAAACTTAGTCGTACCACTTACCCTATCATAATATGCAGCTCCTTCTGCTATTTTATTATTTAAAATCTTATTTTTATTATATGATAAAACAAATCCAGCATTCCATGTAAAATCACGAGTTCGAATAATATCACCATTAACAGTTAATTCAAAACCATAATTTCTCATATCCGCAGCATTGATATTTGCCTTACTATACCCAGTTGTTGGATCCAAATTTGTTTGTCCTAGCAAATCGTAACAATAATTATTGTAATAGGTCAGCGACGCATTTAACCTGTTCCATAAACTAATATCAGCAGAGACATTAACAGAACGGTTACGTTCCCAACGTAAATATGGATTAGGAGGAGTTGAAATTCGTGTAACATACCCGCCAACAGCAGGAATATAAGTACGTTTTCCAACCATTACAGGAGTCGTAGATCCTGTACGATCAAAGTTTCCTGTTAAACCAACAGAAGCACGTAAAATCAAATTTGTAATAAGACTAGAAGAAAAAAATTCTTCATTAGATACATTCCAATTTGCTCCAACAGACCAAATAGGGTTACGACGGTACTTCTTGCTTACTCCAAACAAATTAGATTCATCGATACGAACACTGCTACTCAATGTATAACGGTTGTCATATGTATAAACTGCAGAACCGAAATAAGAACGTTCGCGAATATCAGTTTCCCCATAGCGATCATAAGTAGTAGCATTATACGAATGGATTACATTATCCCACCAACGAATACCAGTAGTTGATAAAGACTCTTGATCAATCGGCTTCCATATTAATAAATCATCATCATATCCAAAACGACGATAACTCTCACTTGAAACAACACGTTTGCGTCCTTCAAATCCTACAACAGCATTTACATAATGTTTATCTTCACTTCCAAAAGTTTTATTTAAACGAGCTACTGCTCTAAACACCCATGAATCCGTATTAGATTGGCTATTATTCAATATATTACCTTCCGGAAGATGACGAGTTATACTATTATCATTCAAATTAATTGTAGTCATATAATTCAATTGTTCTCTGGTATAATACCCATCTTTAGAATAAATAGTTCGTGTATTTGAATTAATTTTATCATATTGATAATCAACAGAAACTGCTAATCCTTTTATAATATCAAAATCACCACCAAACCTTACCTTATATGCAGTTTTATTAGTCTCACTATCTGCTAAATCCACTTCTTCTAAAATATTCTTTCGATATGAATAAAAGCCTTGTTTTTCCAGTTCTGCTCCTTTCGCTTTATTAAAAGAAGAATAATCATAAACATATCCATTTTCATCTTCTAACATCTGAAAAGGATCAAGATTATATATATCACTCGAAATGTTGCCATATCCATTATTATTATGAGTGAATGTAGCAGTAATGTCAGCACGTAAAGTTATATACGGCAACAATTTATATGAAGTGCGAGAGTTTATATTAGCCAATTGATCTTTATCACCGATATAAGCAGAATTTCCACCATTAAAAGCACCTGAAAGAAAATAATTTACTTTTTCAGATCCTCCAGAAATTGATAAAAAATGTTGTTGAGTAAACGCTTTTCGTAATAATTTATCTTTTATTTGCTTTGCATTTGATTGCTGTGCTAAAATAGCTAAGCGAGAATTCATTTCTTCATGAGTAATATTTCCACGATCAAATTCTAAAATAGCATCATATGACTGAGAGTAACCACCAGAAGTACCTTCATACATATCTGAAAAAATCCACCCTTTATCATAGGCTTCTGTTTGATAGCTAATCAATTCCGAAGAATTTACTCTATTTAGATCTGAATAATCGGGTTTTGCAGATATTTTAAAATTATTTGAATAGGATACTCTAAAATCTTTATCTTTTCCTTGCTTTGTAGTAATAACAACAACACCATTTGCAGCACGTGATCCCCAAATTGCAGTAGCCGCAGCATCCTTCAATACTGTAATATTCTCTACTACATCCATATTTTTAGGTAAATTATTTTCATCCACTTCGAAATCATCAACAATAAATAGAGGTTCAACTCCCGAATTTAATGAAGCACCTCCACGAATACGATAATCACCATTATAAACAGTCAAGCCCGGAACAGTACCTTCCAACAAACCATTTAAACCGACACTGCTTCTCAACTCAATAGCCTTCTCATTCAATGTACTTACAGCACCGGTTGTATTGAATTTCTTCAATGTCTGATAACCGGTAACCACTACATCTTGTAACGCAATACTTTGATCTTCGAGATAGAGATTGTAAACGGTTTTATTGCCAACTACTTCTTCACGTGGTTCATAACCAATGAAAGAAAAGACCAAGACATCTGTTGGATTAACATCCAGAACATAACGACCATTCAGGTCTGTAATCGTTCCTACGTTTTTGCCTTTAACGCGAACACTACAGCCAATTAATGGAGACTTATCGTTCTGATCCAAAACCTGACCAACTATTTGATGAGCACTATTTTTTTTGTTTTGAATAGGATTCTTACGAATCTGAATAGACTTACCTCTTACTTCATAACTTAAATCCTGCCCTTTTAAAATTTCATTCAAAGCATTTTGTATACTTTGTTTTTGGACATTAACTGTTACCTTTTTATTTAATGCCACTTCCTGAGCATTAAACCACAAAGAATAACCTGTCTGATTTTTCAGCTTTTCCAATGCTTCCTTAACAGTTACATTCTTAAGTTTCAAGGAAACGCTATTTGTTTGTGCAACCGCTATACACACAGAACCAGCCAAGACTACCGCTAACCAAAATATACGTAACCAACCCGTAACGGATTTAATACTATTTCCCAAAATATGGGAACTTTTTAATTTGTAATTACATGAATATTCCATACATTTGTAATGTCTTAATGTATTAAACGACTAATATTACATTTTGAACCTAGAACCGATTGATGTGGGGACGTTGATCGGTTCTTTCTTTTAATTTCTTTTCTCTGCTTTTCTACATAAATATCTTTTTAATTTTAGTGAATACTTTATTTACTTATAATAATTTTATTGTTCTCTATTTCATAATTCAAATCACTATTCATAGTAATAATCTTCAAAATATCATAGATATTTTCTTCATTACGGAAATCACCATAGAACTTCTCCTTACCGATATTCTTTTCTTTTAATTCGATCGAAACATTAAAAGCCCGTTCCAAATCACGTATAATTTGATTTAGAGGTTCTTCATCAAAAAATAAAATATTACGTAATGTCGTAGTTGGAACTACCATATCCGGAAGCTTTTCATCAGGGACTATACTCTTTGTCGCAACTTCTTCTTTTTTTGCTTCAGTCCACATTGCATAATTAAATGCATCCACATCTTTTACAACCAATCGTTGGGAATGTTTATCTATTACTGCTTGTTGATTAGGTATAATAGTTCTTCCTCCTTGTACTCCCGTACGAGTTGACACATTTAAACTACCTTCGATTAATGTCACCCTTGTACTTTCATCTTCCGAATAAGACTTCATATTGAACTTTGTACCCAACACTTTTATCTTGACATCACCCGAATATACCTCGAAAGGAAGTTCTCTGTTTTTAGTTACATCAAAACATCCCTCGCCATCCAATGTTAAAATACGGTTTTTCTTTCCAAAACCATTTTGATAAGAAAGAGTACTTCCCGAATTTAGCCAAACGGTAGAACCGTCTGGTAAAGTTATTCTTGATTTTGATCCTAACGGAATTTCTATACGTTGAGCCAACTCTCCCGATTCGGGTTGCAATAGCCACAAAGTAGTAACTCCCATTGAGAAAGCGATAAGAATAATAGCAGCATATCGTAGTATATTCACAATTATTTTTCTATCTGCTTGCCGCTTATTTTTCAAATGCCCAACAAAACGTATCCAAACATATTCTTTACTTCTTTCAAAATAAGGTTTCACAGCTTCTATCTCACGTGATTTAAACAGCAGACAATAATCTGCATAAAGTTTTTGATTGGCCTCAGAAGTACGGTACCATTCGAGTAGGTCCTTTTCTTCTTCAGAAGAAAGATCATTCTTTAATTGACGAAATATGAGTTCTTCAATGTTTAAATCAGACATAATTGGTATGCTTTTATAGTTAAGACGAAAACAACGTTGGTTAAGGGTAGTGAAAAAATATACTTTTTTAGTAATAGAAGCAATTTTGTTTCAATTCTTCAATTCATTCAAATATTTACTGCATATTTATTATTAAAACCAAAGATTATAAAAGACAATAATAAGGACAAGATAGTCTTTCAGTTCTTCACGAAGCAAACTAAGGGCATGCTTCATATGATATTTAACAGTATTAATAGATATATTAAGATAATCCGCAATTTCCTGATAGCTCTTATCATCATAACGACTCATAATAAACACATTACGGCATTCATCAGGAAGTGTATTGATTGCTTCTTCTATTTTCTGTTCTAATTCGGCAAGTACATATTTTTCAAAAAGTTCATCATCGGGTATAAAACAATGATTTCCGGCTTCATCAATATTTATAAATGATTCCTCTATTTTCGAAGAACGCAAATAGTCAATACTTTTATTTCTGACTGTTCGCATCAAATAAGCTTTCAAGGAAGTAGTAAAAGTTATATCTTCATGCTTATCCCAAACAGAAAGCAAAGCATCTTCTGCCAATATCTGGCTAACAGAAGTATCTCTTACATAATGATATGCAATGGCACAAAGAAGAGAATAATGCTCATCGAATATTTTCCGAAAAGCACTTTGATTTCCTTTCTTGAGTTGGACTAATAATTTATGTTCTGTAAAATCAAGCATTATTTTATCAGTTTGCGGACAAAAATAGAAAAATTCTATCAAATTATTATATCAAGAAGGATTTAAGTGATTATTATTTATAAAGTAATTGAATCTCTTGTAAACGAAAAACGCGGGCAAAGATTTCAAATCTTTATCCGCGTTTTTTAATTATTGCCCACAGATTTTAATTCTGTGAATCCGGATTCTGCATACATCAAGCAGAAACTTCACACCTCTCTATATAAGCTACCACATCGCCTTTATGTACAGTTTCGCCCTGTTCTTTGCAAATTTCAATGATACGTCCGCTAAAGTTTGCAGGAACCTTTTCATAAGTTTCCCATGGGGTTTCTATATAGCAGAATGTATCGTCAGGTAAGTATCTGTGCCCTACTGCCGGTGCTGTCGATGTTGTTTTCACATCATACTCCCACAATATCTTTCCGGTTGCTTCCGCTGTAATAGGTTCGGCTTTTGCACGTTTCAGCTTCTTTATTTCTTCCTCAGAATAACCACTTTTAGCCATAGCAGCATCTTTAGCACGTTGCAAATCATCATTGAAACGTTTTTTAGCTATGCCGGATTTGTAATCACGATATTGACGGTCGTGCATGGCTAGTTCAAAGAGCTCTTCATCATCTTGCCCATAATCCCATCCGTTTTCATCCATCTCTTTACGATATTCATCAAGTTGGTCTGGATAATTATCTTGCGGATTCTGATCTGTGAATTCATAGCCTTTTTCCTTTGCCAATGCTATAATTTCCGGAGCCAGTTCACCGGGAAGCTTTCCACTCTTACCTAGAATCATATCCCATGTGTGGCTATCAATCATTGTCCAGCGTTCTTCACCTTTGATTTGTTGCATGACATTCATCAATGCTACATTCTTAACATATTGGCTGAATGGCGTTACCAATGGAGGATAGCCCAATTTCGGCCACACGTATGCCACTTCATCAAATAACATCACAAGAAGATCATCTATACTTAATTCGGGCTCATTTCTTCCTCTAAGAATAAGGTTGATACCGGCATGTACTCCTTTCAGGTCTGCCATCATGGAACCCATCATTCCTCCCGGTAGTCCGCAACCTAGAAGTAAAGATGAAGTATGTTTGTTGGTAGGATCCATAAAATAGCCAAGAAAATCATCTATGAATTCCTGCGTCATACTACGCGCCTTCATATATGCTTTCATATTGATTTCGGGAACTTGGAAACCGGCATCTTTCAACATAGCCTGCACCGAGATTACATCCGGGTGTACTTTGCCCCATGACATAGGTTCCATTGCCACATCAATAATATCCGCACCATTTTCGCAGACTTCCAGAATAGAAGCCATAGACAACCCGGGACCGGAATGACCGTGATACTGAATAATGACTTCGGGATGCTTATCTTTTATGGCTTTTGTCAGTTTACCCAACATAACAGGACGTCCCACTCCCGCCATATCCTTCAAACAGATTTCCGGTGCGCCTGCTTCTATCAACTGATCGGCAATATTAGCATAATATTCCACTGTATGTACAGGAGAGAAAGTGATACAAAGTGTGGCTTGCGGAATCATTCCGGCCTCCAACGCATAGTGAATGGAAGGAATTATGTTCCTCACCTCATTTAAACCGCAAAATATACGAGGAATATCTACTCCTTGCGCCTTTTTTACTTTATACATAAGGCGACGCACATCAGCAGGAACAGGATACATTCTGAGTCCGTTCAATCCACGGTCGAGCATATGTGTCTGTATTCCCGCTTCGTTGAAAGGTTTGGTAAATGTCCTCACTGCTTTGTTAGGATTCTCACCATATAGAAGATTTACTTGCTCAAAGGCTCCCCCATTTGTTTCGACACGGGCAAAACAACCCATTTCGATAATTAGTGGAGCGATTCTCTCTAATTGGTCAGCACGTGGTTGGTACTTTCCTGATGACTGCCACATGTCACGATAAACAAGGCTAAATTTGATTTCCTTTTTCATAGAAGTAATTTGTTAGAAAGGTCTTTGGTAATTGTGATAACTTATTGTACAAATATAACGGTTCGCCTATTAAAGTGTTTAGAAAAGCAACAATATTTTGTTAAAACCAAGCATGTTTTATATCATATTGTCAAATTAATCGGTTTCATTCATTAAAATTAGAATATTTACATTACCTTTGTATCTTGAGAAAGGATAGTTTTACTGACAAAAGGTAAAAAGCCAATTGAAAAAGTTCAATTGGCTTTTTTAATGCAATTCAAATTGATTTATATGTCGGTGAGAGAATAGTGTTAAACGAAGTCTTTAAGCTCATCCTGCAATCTTTGACGAGTAAAGAAGATACGGCTTTTTACCGTACCAAGCGGTAAATGTAACTTATCGGCAATTTCACGATACTTGAATCCGGATACATGCATAGCAAACGGAATCTTATATTCTTTAGGAAGAGCATTCATGATGCGGTGTATTTCCTTAATATCATAAGCTCCTTCTGTGGAATCGAAACCCGAATCCTGCGGAAGACTTAAATGGAAAAGGTTATCGGTTTGGTCTACAAAAGTTTGATCGCGAACCACTTTTCTATAGTTATTAATAAAGATATTACGCATAATCGTATACATCCAACCTTTAAAATTAGTATCGGGCATATACTTCTCTTCATTATCTAATGCTTTAAGCGAAGTTTCCTGTAACAAGTCATTTGCTTCCTCACGGTCGGCAGTCAACTTATATGCAAAACGAAGCAACTCATCTTGAATTCCTAAGAGGTCTTTTTTGAAACTTAAATTTTTCATACTTGCTTCTCTTTTTAAAATTAATAATCATTTTGATTTCGGTGTTGCAATTTTAGTCATTGTTTACTAAACAGAGCGCCTAAATACTGATACATAATAGGGTGAAAACAAACAAAAACAGTTTTTACCCCCTGCAAGGATAGTTTTTAGGTAATGCGAAAGGAGGTTTAATGATTTTTACAGGCAATTACTTGTTAAATTCTATATTATTCCGCTATCTTTGGGCTATTGTTTAACAATAATAGATGAATATGAATACAACTTTACTTATTGTTTTGGGCGTAATTATCGTCCTTGTTCTCATTTTAGTTTCTATGTATAATAACTTGGTGAAACTAAGGAATAATAGAGAGAACGCTTTTGCCGACATAGATGTTCAACTAAAACAAAGACATGACCTGATTCCTCAATTGGTAGAAAGCGTAAAAGGCTATGCTTCACATGAAAAAGAAACATTGAATCGTGTAGTCAGTGCCCGTAACGGAGCTGTCAATGCAAAAAGCATCGACGACAAGATTGCTGCCGAAAACCTTCTTTCATCAGCTCTTGCAGGATTGAAAGTTACTCTGGAAGCATATCCCGACTTAAAAGCCAATCAAAACTTCCTTCAGTTACAAGAAGAGATTGCAGATATTGAAAACAAATTATCATCCGTGAGACGTTATTTCAATTCTGCTACAAAAGAGTTGAACAATGCAGTGCAAACTTTCCCTTCCAATCTGATTGCAGGAATGTTCGGTTTCCATAAAGAAGTAATGTTCGACCTAGGAGAACAAAGAGCTAATCTGGAAGAAGCTCCTAAATTCAAATTCTAAATCTGATTTTATAAACGATGCAATACGTTGGTATACAAACTCAGCAGAGCAGGAATAATTTCCGTTCCCTGCTCTTGCTTATTCTTTTCCCTGCCCTTGTAGTAGGACTGACTTATTTGTTCTGTTTCCTGTTGCATTGGTTGGCATACGCAGACGATGCCATGGATACTACCTTATTATTCAGGTACACCACATCCATGTTCGTTCAAATCTTACCTTATGTAATCGGAGGAGTACTCATTTGGTTCCTGATTGCCTACTTCGCCAATACAAGCATTATCAACTCAGCTACCGGAGCACAACCATTGGAACGCAAAGACAACAAGCGGGTATATAATTTAGTGGAAAACCTCTGCATGGCAAACGGCATGAAGATGCCGAAGATTAATATTATCTATGATGATTCTCTTAATGCCTATGCAAGCGGTATCAATGAACGCACCTATACGGTTACTCTTTCAAAAGGAATCATAGACAAACTCGATGATGCCGAACTGGAAGCCGTAATCGCCCATGAGTTGTCACACATACGTAATCATGATGTCCGTTTGCTGATTGTTTCCATTGTATTTGTGGGAATATTTTCAATGATAGCCCAGATAGCTCTCCGCTCTGTTTATTATTCTTCCCTCAGCAGACGAAAAGATGACAAAGGAGGAGCTGTGCTCATTATCCTATTAGCAGTATTGGTAGCTGCTATTGGTTATTTCTTTGCTACTTTGATGCGATTTGCTATTTCACGCAAGCGCGAATATCTTGCCGATGCAGGTTCTGCCGAAATGACAAAGAACCCTTTGGCACTGGCAAGCGCATTGAGAAAGATTTCCGCCGATCCCGATATTGAAGCCGTGAAGCGCGAAGACGTAGCCCAGTTATTTATCCAGCATCCCGGAAAACAAGCAAAAAGTGCTCTTAGTGGACTAAGCGGGCTGTTTGCCACTCATCCGCCCATCGAAAAAAGAATCGAAGTTCTGGAACAATTCTAACCACTCAAAATAAACGTCCATACATTTTGACCAAAACGTCCATACGTTTTGCTTGAAACGTATGGACGTTTTCTTTAAGACGTATATACATCTTTTTTATTCCCCTTTCAGTATAGGCAAACATATCTTATACTTCACAGCTAATATACGGGTAATGAATACACTACATCCGCTAACTATCTGCACTAACATCATATCCATACCTACAAACTGGCAGAAACCGTAGATTATTCCACCTACCACACATGCCATTGCATATATCTCTTTACGGAAAATAAGCGGAATTTCATTAATGAACACATCACGAATCACACCTCCGGCTGCACCTGTTATGCTACCCATAACTATTGCCAGCCACAGAGGATAGTCTAAAGCCAAAGTCTTTTCAACACCCACTACGGTAAACAATGCAAGGCCAATAGAGTCGAACACAAAGAAAGTGTTATGCTGATGTATCAAGTGTTTTCCGAATATGATGACATACCCCAAGGCCAGTGCCGAACAAATAAGATAAATCGGATTAGTCATCCAGAAAGGAGTAACATCGAGCAACACGTCACGAATTGTTCCACCACCCACGGCAGTAGCCAGTCCGACAATATAAGCTCCAAACCAATCAAACTGTTTGGCAGAAGCCAGGCGGATACCACTAATTGCAAATGCAAAGGTTCCTATAAACTCTATAATTTGAACAAATGTAGGCATAATCTTTATTTTAAATGCAAAGTAACAAATAAACTACCATTCACTACAAAAAAGTAACCGTATTTATGAACAAAATAATGAAAGAAAATGTATTTTTGTTCTATAAATTATCTACCTATATTAAACGAAGAAATGAAAATAAGTATCATCGCAGGCGCACGCCCTAACTTTATGAAGATTGCTCCGATTGTAAGAGCTATTGATAAAGCCAAAGAACAAGGAAAAAGAATTTCTTACCGGGTTATCTATACAGGCATTCCCGGCGACGAAAGTATTGATGCGTCTCTTTTCTCAGACCTCGACATGAAAAAGCCCGATACTTATCTAGGAGTTCATTCGGAAAATCTTGCCGAGTGTGCAGGCGGTATCATGTTCGCTTTTGAAAAAGAACTGAAAGCTCATCCTGCCGATGTAGTTTTAGTTGTCGATGACCTCACTTCCACAATGGCATGTACCATTGTTGCCAAAAAGCAAGGGGTAAAAGTTGCCCATATCGTTGCCGGAACGCGTTCTTTCGACATGAATATGCCTAAAGAAGTGAACCGCATGATTATAGACGGATTATCCGATTACCTGTTTACCGCCGGAATGGTTGCCAACCGTAACCTGAACCAAACGGGAGCCGAAACAGAGCATGTCTATTTAGTAGGTAACATCCTGATAGATACTTTACGCTACAATCGTAACCGTTTCATAAAACCGGTTACTTTCAACATCCTCGGACTGGAAGAAAAGAAATATATATTGCTGACTATCAACCGCCACGTTTTATTGGAAGACAAAGCCCATTTTAAACAAATACTGAAAACTATCGTGGAGAAAGCAAACGGAACACCAATCATCGCTCCCCTGCACACTTATGTGCGTGATGCAGTATTGGAAACCGGCATAGAATCTCCTTCTTTCCACGTGATACTGCCACAAAGTTATTTGTCTTTCGGCTATCTGATGAATAAGGCGAAAGGTATTATTACCGACTCCGGCAATATAGCAGAGGAAGCTACTTTCCTCGGCATCCCCTGCATCACTTTGAACAGCTATGCAGAGCATCCCGAAACTTGCAACATAGGAACGAATGAATTGGTAGGAAGTGATCTTACTGCCATTGCAGGTGCGATAGGCAGAATGACAAAAAACGAATGGAAAGAAGGCAGCCTACCTGAAAGGTGGGACGGAAGAACCGCCGAACGTATCGTTCAAATCTTAGTGAATGAATAATTAAAAATGAAAAACGAAGAATCTGATTGGAATTCTTCGTTTTTCACTTTTAATTATTAACTATTCATTTAACAACGTTCTGCACCTCACCTCTGATAAACCCTTTCAGATTGTTAACGGCAATATCCATCAATCTTACGCGTGCAGCTTTGGTAGCCCATGCCACATGCGGAGTAATGAAACAGTTTTTTGCCGACAATAAAGGATTATCTGCCTTTGGTGGTTCGGTGGACAGCACATCGACTCCGGCTGCATAGATTATTCCGTTGTTCAGAGCATCGGCAAGGTCTTTCTCATTCACCAACGGACCACGTCCCGTATTTATCACAATAGCCGTGGGCTTCATTGTTTTCAAGCGTTCTGCATTAATCAGGTACTTTGTCTTTTCTGTCAACGGGCAATGGAGACTGACTATATCACACTTACTGAATATCTCATCCATTGAAGCCGACTTTATTCCTTCGGGTAACTGAGCCTGTGTTTTAGAAGTGAAAGCATATACTTCCAATCCGAAGCTCAAAGCTATCTTTGCAGTAGCCATTCCTGTATTTCCCAACCCGATAATACCCATTTTCAAACCATCGAGTTCCATAAGCGGAGTGTCCCAATAACAGAAATCCTTGCTATTTGTCCATGCTGCATCCTTCTTGATGTGGTGGCTGTAATGCCCTACCCTCTGAGTGATATTCAGAAGATGTGCAAATACCATTTGTGCAACGGAATTTGTGCTGTAAGCCGGGATATTGGTTACAACGATGCCATGTTTACGGGCTGCTTCTATATCCACAATATTATAACCGGTAGCCAGCACACCGATGTACTTCAGGTTTGGCAACTGTGCCATTGTTTCGGCACTGATTACCACTTTATTCGTCAGAAGTACATCAGCATCCTTTGCACGTTCCAATAATTCCGCCGATGCAGTGCGGTCATAGATTACACACTCACCCAAATCTTTCAAAGCATCCCATGACAAATCGCCGGGATTGGCAGCATAACCGTCTAATACTACTATTTTCATACCTTTTATATTAATAAGTTCAGTCTTTGAAACGTTCGCCCCAAAGATTCTTCATGTGCTCTTTCAAACGTGCTTCGGCAGGATTATCCTGTGGTTGCCACAGCCGTTTATCTTTTATTTCATCGGGAAGGAATTGTTGTTTCACAAAGTTCCCTTTATAAGCATGTGCATACTTGTAGTCCTGACCGTAACCAAGCTGTTTCATCAGTTTAGTAGGAGCGTTGCGAAGGTGCAAGGGAACGGGTTGATTACCTGTTTCGCGCACCAGCTCCATAGCGGAATTAATCGCTTCGTAGGCAGAATTACTTTTAGGACTTGTAGCCAAATAAATGGTTGTCTCCGCCAAAGGTATTCTTCCCTCCGGCCAACCAAGTTTCATCAACGCCTCAAAACATGCATTTGCCAACAAAAGTGCATTCGGATTAGCCAAACCTATATCCTCGGCTGCCGAGATAACCAAACGGCGGGCTATGAAAGCAGGATCTTCCCCACCCTCAACCATACGTGCAAGCCAATAAATAGCACCGTCGGGATCACTTCCACGAATGGATTTAATAAAAGCTGATATAATATCATAGTGCATCTCCCCGTCTTTATCATATGCCAAAGGATTCTGTTGCAGACGTTCCGTTACCTTTTCATCTGTAATCACTACCGGATCGTCCGTATCGGCTTCCACTACCAGTTCCAATATATTGAGCAGTTTCCGGGCATCGCCTCCCGAAAAGCGAAGCATGGCATCTGTTTCTTTGAGTTCTATATTCCGTTCTTTCAAAACAGCATCTTCAGTGACTGCCCGTTGCAGCAGTTCCAATAAATCATCTTTTTCCAATGATTTCAGAACATACAGCTGGCAGCGGGAAAGTAATGGGCGGATTACCTCAAAAGAAGGATTTTCGGTAGTTGCACCTATCAAAGTGACCGTACCCGTTTCCACAGCCCCCAACAGAGAATCCTGTTGCGACTTACTGAAACGGTGAATTTCATCAATGAACAATATCGGACTTGCCTGAGAAAAAAAGCGGTTGTTCCGGGCCTTCTCTATGACTTCGCGTACATCCTTCACCCCGGACGTTACTGCGCTGAGGGTATAAAAAGGAGTTTCAAGTTTATTGGCAATTATCTGTGCAAGCGTGGTTTTTCCAACTCCGGGAGGCCCCCAAAGGATAAAAGACGAAATGCGGCCTGCTTCAATCATTTTGCGGAGTACCGCACCCTGTCCCACCAAATGTTTCTGACCTATGTAGTCGTCCAATGTCTTCGGACGTAATCTTTCTGCTAAAGGTTGTGCCATATCTATACGTTTAGTCGGGAACAAATTTACAATTTATTCCCGACTAAAATATAACGCTCTCCGAAAAGATTTTGTTTAGAATTGCATCATTACCATAAAACGGATACCCCATTTGTTAATTCCGGGATTATCCAGGTAATTAAGCCTGCGCGTGTATTCCACATGAAGAATCTTAAATATATTGTGGATTCCCACACTGACTTCCACATACGGTACCTTCTTATCCATGATAAAACTACTGTATTCTCCGTTTCGCTTAGGGAACTCAAACAGTTCTCCGTCACCCGGATTCTTATATGGATTATTTTTATCAGTCAATGTCCCCCACAACGCCTTTACGCCGAAATACTCTCTCCACTTCAACTTTTTAAGTAACGGAATACGATTGAACAGTTTACCGTTCATATCATAGCTAATCATTGCAGAAGCATAACGGTCGTTGAGGAATTCCATGTTATTAATCAAATTGAAGGTACCAATCTGAGTTATATAAGATAAGTTGGCAGCCGGCATAATCAATAACGGGAACGGAACTTTATTCCATTGGATACCACCTTTCAAATCAATATCCACTTTACCCCATGATGAAAGCCAAACACGCTTCCAAAGTCCTACCTCTGTGAAGTTATAGTTATACTGCCCTCCCAACACTTTTGCTCCAAAAGTATGAGAAAGGGTATAAATAGGCGCATCAAGAGAAACCGGAATACGACGTTGTTTCGTATTGACAAAAGTTTCACCCGGAGCATATCTCAACAGGAACGATGCCTCGTTGGTCCTGATATATGGTAATTCGGTATGAGCTTCATCATTACGGATATAGTGCAACTGTCCCGTTGGTTCATCTTTACTGTTCTTCACTTCTATCTTGGTAGAAAGACCGAACTGTGATTCATATTCATACTTCAAAGCCATTTTGCGGACATACATCATCTGGTCAACCGTGGTAGTTTTCCAAGCCAGGAACACATTATCCTTGTCTGTCTTGAGGAATTTATCGACAGGCGACATCACATCATAACCATATGTAAAAGCAAGCGAGTTTTTAGGGAACTCTCTCGGCAGGTATTCTTTCTTGTTAAATGAATATTCTACCGTTCCTTCATACTTGGAACGATGGTCTTTAAATCCATAAGCATAATAACCTTTCAAGAACCAATGCGGATTGAGGTTTGCAGTGGTCTGCGCACTCGCACGTAAACGTAGCCCGTCAATGTGGTTACTTGAAATCATGGTATTAATAGGACCTATATCCACTTTACTCGGATGTGCTTTTGTTCCGGTTTCCACAAAGTTCTCAATGAATGCCCTTGCCACGAATATTACATACTTGAATCCGGGCACTTCCTCCAATTTCTTCATGAACACATCCATTGTGCTTTCCGTCTTGGATAGAGGTATTTGCCGCGCTTCCGCCCAGAACTCGTCACTGCGCATCATGGCGTTATTGTCTTTCACCTCGCTTCCCTTAATACGGAATAGTTGCTGCGGCAAAGGATCAAATGCAAAGTTGGTATATTTGGTTGTTCGCCGCACCTGCATACCTTGCAAGGCTTTCACCAAATACATTTCCGCTATCATATCATCGGTAGTCAGCACCCACTCACCCGAAGGAAGCTGGGTAAATTCCTGTATAATGTCCAGATTGTCCACAAAGTTCACACCGGTCTTTTTTGGCAAATTCATCGTACATTTCTTTACGGCATATGTAGAATCATTGAGCACATACAAATGTCCGGTGAATCCAAAATCCTGGGAGTTTTGCGGAACAAATGTCAAATGGATACACTTATATTTCTCCACATAGACGGTATCCATGATATAATATTTGTAGAACGAAATAGCGTTTGATGAAGATATAGGACTCACAAAACGGCTTTGAAGCAAACGAATATCGTTATCATAGATATTAATGTCCGAAAATACATCTTTGAGAACCGTATTCAGCATATCTCCCGTAGAGAACAGCTCATTGATACCTCCTGTATTGATACCTTTAATAATGGTCTTTTCACTTTTGGGATCCTTGCGATATACTTTCTGGGCCGCCGTTTCCTGAACAGAAATCGGAAGAATCATTTTATTGGTTTCCTCACAGAACTCTATCTGGTCTTTCAGAAAAGGCAATTTCTTATACACCCCTTTCGTCAGCATTTCGGGAGTGACGTCATTCAGGGACATGGTTATCTTCTGATACTTGTCATACTGATAGAATTCATTCTTTTCCAAATCCTGTTGCTTCTTGTTGGCAATGACTTTCTTCATCAACTCCACGGCAGGGTTATTCTTACGGGAATATTTCTCCTTGCCCGGTTTAACCACGACTTCCTCCAATTGAATGTCGGAAGAAGATAATTTCACATTGAGTTGCTTGGTGACTCCCGGGATTACAGGAACAACTTTCGTATTAAAACCAACAGAAGAAAATGTCAGTTTATTCCAACCTTTACGTGCTTCTACCGTATATTTCCCATCGTTATCCGTGATGCTCCCCACCCCTTTGCCGTCATAATAGACGGAAATAAAAGGTAATGGCTCATTGGTCAGAGAATCAGTTACAACTCCATGTATCTGTCCTTGTGCGGAAACTGATATAGACGATAGAACCAGTACAAAAAAAACGAATATCTTTATATATAAATGTTTCATTTCAGAGTCTGCGAATTCAGGCTGCAAATTTAAAAAATTAGTTCAACAATAGTTGCTAATATAACCTAAGAAATACATGCTTTGTTTAAGCTTTTCTGTCAATTTTGGTTAATCCTTCATTAAAGAAACGTTTCCGGATCTCTACGGGCAGAAAAGTTCTTATATAACATCTCCGTGTAAGGAGTATTAAATTCACGCGCTTCAGCAGGGCATTCTTTCACACAGGCACAACATTTTATACATTTCATCTTATCTGTATCTATCTTCCCTTCATCATTAACGAATATAGCTTTTGTAGGACAAAGCGCCATGCACTCGCCACAAATTGCACAATGATCTAAAGTAATCGGAGCAGCAGGAGTCGGTTTGCCTACTTCCTTATAAGGCACATTACCTTTTACATAAAAAGGATAAACATCTTTCAGTGTACGGGCTTTAACCAGTTTTTCCAAAGCTTCCTTCCCGAAAGCCATCGCAGTACAAATATCCGCATCATCCGGCCGACCTTCTGCAATTGGCATTCCTTTTCTGCTGTAACTATGCTCACCAATAAAAGCACATGCAGCAAAAGGAGTAAATCCCTGATTAATTGCTAAATCACGAAGTTCCACCAAAGCATCCTCATAATCACGATTTCCATAAACCGCTACAAGTATGGCTACGGAATTATCACCTTTCAGCCGCTTCAAACGTTCCACAGCCAAAGGCGCCACACGTCCTGCATATACAGGAGTGGCAATAATAACTAAAGAATCCTTGATTAAAACTTCACTTGCAGCCGTGTTACACGTCAAGTCAGTCTCAATTCTCCTTCCCATCCCTATGCCATCACCAATGGCGCGAGCTACTTTCTGTGAAGTATGCGTCGGGGAAAAATAAACAATATGCGTTGTTGTGTATTCCATGGCGCAAAGATAAAGAAAAAGAATAATACAAAACTATTTTTTTAATTTTCGTTTTGTGTTTTCTGATGTTTTAGCACTTTTGCATCAATAAAGAAAACAATTTCCTCGGCCATATTGGTTATATGATCGCCGGCACGTTCCAGTTTGCGAATGATACTTATCAGATGCAGGCACGTCAGAGTATTTTCAGGATTGGCTTCAATGTAATCCCGCAATATGTTGGGAGCTTCGGCATTTATCTTATCCAGAATGTCATCTTTTGCAAATACTTGGGTAGCAAGATCGAGACTCTCCTTATCAAATGCTTCTTTCGCCAACCGAAGCATCTCTAGCACTTCCGTTATCATTTTGTCAAGGCGTAATTGTTCCACCAAGTCAGGATCCAGTGCAGGATCGGGAAAATGCTCCACAAAGCGTGATATACCCTCGGCAAAATCACCCAAACGTTCCAAATTGCTGTTTATTTTCAACACAGCAAGCACAAAACGCAGATCTACTCCTATCGGATTATACAATGCGATAATATCTTCCACATTGCTATCTATTTTCAACTCGGAGGCATTTACACGGCGCTCACATACCATTACCTGACTTGCCAACTCACGGTCGAGAGTCAGTATAGCTTCCCCTGCCCTGTCCAATTGATTATAAACAAGCATCCACATCTCATCTACCTCACGCTTTAGCGTAGTCAATTCGGCTTCTATAAATTTAACCATATTATTTAAAATTATGGAGACAAACGTAGCACAGAAGAGTTTCAGGCATATTGCAAATGTATTACAATACCATTACAAAGACCTATATTAAACAAAAAACGGGGCTTTTCACAAAGCCCCGTTTTTCAGTTTTCAATAGGTATTAGTTTTTTTTAAGGTAAAAAGATTGTTTTCAGGATAACGT
>ERZ826016.230-NODE-230-length-73068-cov-17.600825_pt1 | contig 73068 bp, 66 predicted proteins | sample MGYA00519872_ERZ826016 | MGnify/ENA primary metagenome ERZ826016 (study PRJEB31778, sample SAMEA3449218) | human gut metagenome | biome: human gut; feature: human-associated habitat; material: faeces | place: United Kingdom | collected 2010/2012 ... | reverse complement strand
GAGAGGACGTTTAGACGCAAGAAGGACGCTGAAGAGCTTAGTTGCGGATTTGAGGTATATTAAATTATTCTTAATATAAAAAGAAAGAAAATGTTATCAAAAAGTGCTTTTTATCTATATTTTCATATGTTTAATAGCATTTATTCGATACTTGTTAAATCATTATGCATTAAAAGAATGCCTATTTTTGATTTTATGTTAATTTAATGAGATAGTATAATGAATAAAAATATTATAAAAATAACATTTAGTGATTATGGTATTTACTTTCATTCTTAATTATAGAATCTCTATCTTTGTGCTTAATCGTAGTTGTTTAATTTAAAAAATAGATAGTTTATGAGCTGGAAGTTTGGGACATATTCATTAGAATTATATTTGTTTTTCGCTTTTTTGTTTCTGAGTAGTTCATGTTTGTTAGCAGGAGATTTAAAACGGGAGAAAACTGCTTTCCAAACTTCTTCTTTTTGGAAACCGGAGTTGGATGTACGAGGGGATGTGGCGATTATATATGGAACGAAGACGCAGGAGCATTTAAGATTCGGAAATAAACCCATGACTTTTGAGAAACGCCTTCGTTCATGGCAGGATAGAGGATATATTACTCATTTTATGACTGGGATGGCTTGGGGAGAATATCAGGACTATTTTAATGGAGAATGGGATGGGAAAAAACATCTTGATGAGGGACAGAAAAAACAGAATGGTGAAATAATCTGGCATCATCAGGGAGTACCTTATGTGGTTCCGACGAAAAGTTTTCTTGAATATATGAAAACTAAACATATTAAAGTTGCTATTGATGCCGGTATTGATGCGATATATCTTGAAGAACCTGAATTCTGGGCTTTTGCGGGTTATAGTGATGCTTTTAAACGGGAGTGGAAGGAGTTTTATGGTTTTGACTGGCGAGCTCAGGACGAATCTGCGGAAAATTTATATTTGTCTAACAAGCTGAAATATCATCTGTTTTATCGGGCACTCAATGAATGTTTTACTTATGCTAAAGAGTATGGTAAAAGTATAGGTAAGGAAATACGTTGTTATGTGCCTACCCATTCTTTGATAAATTATTCTCAATGGCAGATTGTCAGTCCCGAAGCAAGCTTGGCTTCTTTGCCTTGTGTAGACGGTTATATTGCCCAAGTGTGGACTGGTACTTCGCGTGTTCCTAATTATTATAATGGAAAATGGAGTGAAAGAGTGTTTGAAGGAGCTTTTATGGAATATGGCACTTTGGAGTCAATGACTGCTCCGACAGGGCGGAAGGTTTTCTTCTTGACTGATCCGATAGAAGACCGACCGAGAGATTGGGAGGATTATATTCGGAATTATGAGGCAACATTTACTGCAAAGTTACTTTATCCAGGAAATGATAATTATGAGATAATGCCTTGGCCTGAGCGTATTTATGAAGGCTTGTATCAGGTTTCGGCAAATAGCAAGGAGAAAGCGAAAGTTCCACGTTCTTTCTCAACCCAGATGCAAGTAATGATTAATGCTTTGGGAAATATGCCTTTGTCTGATAACAAGGTTTCGGGTACACAGGGAATTAGTGTGTTGATGGCAAATTCATTGATGTTTCAGCGTAATGATATTCCGGTAGAAGGATATGAAGATCCACAGTTATCTAATTTCTTTGGTTTGGTAATGCCTTTGTTGAAGAAAGGAGTTCCTGTTAAAACCCTACATATAGAGAATACTTCTTATCCTGATGCATGGAGAGATACTCATATTTTATTGATGACTTATTCAAATATGAAGCCTCTCAGCTCCGAAGGAAATGAGCATATTGCAGAATGGGTGAGGAGAGGAGGGAAACTGCTTTATTCATCAAGAGACGATGATCCTTTTCAAACAGTACAAGAATGGTGGAATACAGGAACAAACCATTATAAGACTCCGGCAGAACATTTGTTCCGATTGTTAGGAATGGAAGCTGATCCCTCAGAAGGTGTATATCATTGTGGTAAAGGTATTATTCAAGTGCTGCGTTATAATCCGAAAGAATTTGTTATGCAAGCAAATAATGACATGGCGTTACTGAGAGCTGTGGAAAACTTGTATGGCGCACCTTTGGAATATAAGAATAACTTTACTCTTGACCGTGGTCCCTATCACATGGTTGCGGTTATGAATGAAAGTGTGACGGCTGAAGCTTATAGAGTAAAAGGATTGTTTATAGATTTGTTCAATCCGGAACTTCCTGTTGTGACTGAGAAATCGGTAAATCCCGGAGTGCAAGCTTTCTTGTATGATATAAATAAGGCTTTTGCCGAAAAGAAACCGCAAGTATTGGCATCGGCATCCCGTGTTTCGGATGAGAAAATAAATAATAGTTCTTATTCTTTCATTGCAAAAAGTCCGAAGTTTACAACGAATGTAATGCGGGTGTGGCTTCCGGCAGCACCAAAGAAGGTGCTTGTGACAAATGCGAAAGGAGAAACTTTGATGGATTGCAAAAACCTGTGGGATAAACAGAGCCAAACTTATTTCCTTAGTTTTGAGAATGATCCCAAGGGCGTATATATAAAGTTTGCTTGGTAGACCAAATTACCCGAAGTGTGCGAATGCACTCTGAAATATCAGTTTTATAAAATTGCCTTCAAATGTCCATTTAACATTTAGTCGGTTCGGTATAAGGAAGATAGAGTGACTATTTAACTTTTCTAATCTCCACTTAATCTTCATTTATGTTCACAAAATGTGTCTTGTGAGTTTGTTCAATGTCTCAAGGGAGGTTGCCTGACTTCCCAAGGGAGATTGTGAAATATGCCAAGGGAGATTTTACAAACGTCAAGTCGTTTGTGGAAAACAACTTGATGTTTGTTCATAAATAACAGGTTGTTTTTTACAAATGACTTGTTGATTGTAAAAAAGAGGATGACCTTTTTCGGACATCCTCTTTTGTGCGGCTGAAGGGACTCGAACCCCCACGACTCTCGTCACCAGATCCTAAGTCTGGCGCGGCTACCAATTACGCCACAGCCGCTTGCAAAGCTGTATGCTTTTTGATTTTGCGATGCAAAGGTAGAAATATTTTCTTTACTGCCAAAAGAAAAGGCGTTTTTCTTTCTCAATTCTTAAGGAATTCTCTTGCACGTTCGATTATGCTATCCTTGCTTTTCGCGAAATCCTCAGCGGTCATATCCTGTTTAATGTCAGGATCAATGCCAAATTCGATCTGATTCATGTTCTTATCCAGATGAGGGCTGGCAGAGAAACGGACTGTCCATCCGTTAGGCAGTTCCGAGGAAAAAGGTAATCCCGATCCGCCTCCTGTTTTGTCACCGATAATAGTTATCAAGCCGGATTCAATACTTCGCATATTATTGACGAAATCATTTGTGGCACTATAAGCATGGCGGTTGGTGAGTACTGCAACTTTCTTTTGCCAGCGAACCCTGTCAGATGGTTCCAGATAGATAGCTAAAGGAGATGAGAACTCATTGTGTCCGGGGCCTGTTTTATGTTGTATGTATCCCGTCAATACTTTTTCGTTGGTGAAACGTGATGCAAGTTTGCCGGAATTTGTGATAGTTCCCCCTCCATTGTTGCGGACATCAATAATGATACCGTCGCAAATAGCCAGGTTAATAAGCACTTCGTCCAGGTTTCCTTCACCCAATCCCGAACTGAAATCACCATAATAGATATATCCTATATTATCATCGAGTATTTTATATTTGAGTCCGCTGGCTATTTTATAGTCCGTGCCTAAATAGTTTCTCTGAATGCTGTCACTGAAGTTGGCAGGATAATCTTCAAACCAGTTCCAATAGCGGGCTACATCGAAAGGGGTATATAAGTTTACATGACCGTCTTTCAACTCGGCAAGCATGTCTCTCAATACTTCAAATAAGCCATAGTCGTTCATCCCGCGACTGATTCGCGTCTTATATTTGGTGTGAACGGCATCCCAATCGATATTTTTATAGTCAAGAAAACAGTATTGCTCGTCTATAATCTTCCATAATGCTTCAAAGTTTCCTTCCGGTGTGTCGTCGAAGTCATCTTCTTTGATGCACGATGACAGCATGAGCAGTTGAAAGAAACATAGCAGGGAAAAGAGGAGTTTAATGTTCTTCATTCTTCTTTTTACTTAAATCTTTTCGTTAATCGGTTAATGGTTAATAAGCCCTTACGCTTGCAGGTAAGGGTACTCCGTGTTTGTCACGTATGCGATAGAGGTTTTTTACGAATCCTATCATGAACACATGGGAATAGGTATGTGTTTTCAGCCCGTTTACATGCGATTGCTGTGCATCCCAGATGTAGCCGACACGTACTTTCGAGTATCTAACCGGGAAGTCGAGTGTGAGCATTTGCCTGAGGGCAGGCTGGTTATGAAACGAAGTAAATTTTATGATGTTGCTTGTATTTCCCAAAGTGAATATCTCGTAGTAGGACTGTCCGTAGTTGGGAGAAAACATCACTCCCATGAAAGGAGCATTAATCTGGTATCTGGCCGTCATACAGTACTTTTTTATCTTGAAATGGTAAATAGCCATTCCCGACAAGTCGAGGTTAATGTATGCTTTGGCAGATGCAGGGTTATTCGAGTTGTGAAGGTTATAAATAAATCCTCCGTTGAAATCGGCCAATCCACCGGCGAGAAGTTTCAGTCCCGGAGCTACTTTAAACTGATAATGCAATCCGATATTCCAGTTTACGAGCCCCGAAAAGGAATTGTTGTTATCTGCTTTGTTGTGGGTATAGGCAACGTGTGCCTGAAAGAAGTTTTGGAGTGATACATTTCCGTCGAACAAGTTCGTCATTCGCATGGTTTCCCTTGAACAACGAAACTCCACTCCTTTATACGCTTGCGGGGTTAAATAGGTATCATATACATCTGTGAAACCTACTCCCAGCATCGTAGCACGGGTGACGTATCGGGTAGCCTGTAATGAATCTGTCACCTGTGCAAATGTTGCATTGCACAAAGATAACAGTATTGCTGCCAGTATCAATCCTTTTTTCATGTTAGAACAGTTTCATTTGCCCGGTTATTTCATCAATGATGTCACCGTCACTTTTTCCTGCATCGGGATCTTCCGGTTCGGTGTCGGGCTCAATATCTACATTCTCAGATTCTTTCTTTTCGGGTTCGGGGAAACGTGTCGGCTCCAGTTCATTGATGGTTTCAATGGTGAAAGTCGTGATACGTTTTCCTTTTGCTTTATAACTTTTCACACCGATAAACTCGTCAACGTCTATAACCAACGGTTCACGGAAGCTGTCGTTTCCACCAAAGATTACCTCCAATCGGGGATAACATTCGTCTGTCAACAGAATCAACTTGCTGTCTTTGTTCTCTCCCAGATAATTAAGCTTGCGGGAACTTGGCTCAAAGCTGAACCGCTTGATATACGGGTAATTCTGTTGGTCGGCGTCATAAAGGCTGGCAGACCATACCTTATGCGGATCGAATTTCTCTACGATGCTTACATTATCTTCGTAATGATTGCTCAAATCGAAGTTTGTGGTATAGAAATCACCGTTATTGCAAACTACAAGGATGCTGTCGTCGCTTTGGAATTCTCCCAAATACTCTCCGCGTCCGTCATAGTTCAGGCGAAGGACATCACGGTCGAACCATACTTCACGGCCTCCCAATGTGGAACCACCTTTTTGTTTCAACCCTATCTTGTGCACATCGTTCTTGGTAAGGATATTACCCATAGACTGACGTCCCTTAATCATGATTTCTCCAAAGTCTTTCTCAAATATGATCTTCTTGATTCTCGGATTCGGCTTAAGTGTCACTTTGATGATTTCGGCTTCCCCGTTGGGGTTGGCGCTGAAATAAACAACCTTTGAACCGGTTGTTCCCTGAGTCAGGTCATATTCCTTGTCGCGTGTTACACCTGTCACGGCAAAACGTTTGATGTAGTGAACACCATCTTTTCCGTCACGATAGACAGCATTATAAATAGTGCGTTTATCGTTCTTTTTGAAGATGCTCACATAAAGAATGTTTTTGCCGACAAACATCTTGTCTGCAACGCGCACCACTTTATATTTACCGTCGCGATAGAAGAGGATAACATCATCAATATCCGAACAATTTGCGATGAATTCGTCCTTTTTCAATGCAGTTCCGATGAAACCTTCTTCACGGTTGATGTATAATTTCTCGTTGGCTTCAACCACTTTGGCAGCTTCGATGGTGTCGAAGTTGCGTAGCTCGGTCATTCTTTTGAAGTTCTTGCCATACTTCTCTTTCAGCATGGTAAACCAATTGGTGGTATATTCCACGATGTTGGCAAGATGGTGATTTATTTCTTCAATCTCCTCCTTCATCTTGGCAATGGCTTCTTCTGCCTTGTCGGAGTTGAATTTGAGGATACGTCCCATCTTTATCTCCATCAGTTTCAGAATATCTTCTTTGGTAACTTCACGGATCAGGCTCGGATAGTAAGGAGTGAGGCGCAAGTCGATGTGTTCGCACGCCGCATCCATTGACTTTGCCTGTTCAAATTCTTTGTCTTTGTATATACGTTCCTCAATAAATATCTTTTCCAGTGACAGGAAGTGAAGGTTCTCCAGTATTTCATTCTTATGGATTTCGAGTTCCATGCGGAGCAAATCCAATGTATTGTCTACCGACTTCTTCAACACATCGCTCACTGTGAGGAAGTGAGGTTTATTGTCGTCAATTACACAGCAGTTGGGCGATATGCTCACTTCGCAATCGGTGAAAGCATAAAGAGCATCGATCGTTTTATCGGAAGAAGCTCCCGGAGCCAGGTGTACAAGTATTTCTACGTTGGCAGATGTGTTGTCATCCACCTTGCGCACTTTAATCTTTCCTTTGTCTACTGCTTTCAATATGGATTCTATCACGGTAGATGTTGTCTTTCCGTAAGGTATCTCTGTGATAGCAAGTGTTTTATTGTCTATTTTGTTAATCTTGGCGCGAACCTTTACTGCACCGCCGCGTTCGCCGTCGTTATATTTGGAAACATCAATAGAACCTCCTGTCTGGAAGTCGGGATATAGCTTGAACGGTTGCTCATGCAGGTAAGCAATGGATGCGTCGCACAACTCGTTGAAGTTATGCGGAAGTATTTTTGAAGATAAACCCACAGCAATACCTTCCACTCCCTGCGCAAGCAGCAAAGGGAACTTTACCGGGAGGGTGATAGGCTCTTTGTTTCTTCCGTCATAAGAAAGTTTCCATTCGGTGGTTTTGGGATTGAAAACCACTTCGAGGGCAAACTTGGAAAGGCGTGCTTCGATGTAACGGGGAGCGGCAGCTCCGTCGCCGGTAAGAATATTACCCCAGTTTCCCTGACAGTCTATCAGCAAATCCTTTTGTCCGAGTTGCACCAAAGCATCACCGATAGATGCATCGCCGTGAGGGTGAAACTGCATGGTGTGTCCCACGATGTTGGCAACTTTGTTGTATCGCCCGTCGTCCAATCGTCTCATGGAGTGGAGGATACGTCTCTGCACCGGTTTCAATCCGTCATTGATGTGGGGAACGGCACGTTCGAGGATTACGTAGGAAGCATAATCCAAAAACCAATTCTCATACATCCCCGTGAGTTGGTGTCTCACCTGCTCGTCGGTGGGGTTAACCGGCTTATAATCTGAATGTCCTTCTGTTTCTGATGAGTTTTCTAATCCTTCGTCTTTGATAATATCGTCGCTCATAAACGTTTTACTTCCTCTCTTTTCTATCTTCTTTTAACAACAAATTATGTTTTTTATACCATTGAGGTACGATGTGCTGACAAAAATACGAATTAAATTGAAAAAATTGATTTACTTTGCACTTTATTTCAAAGTAACAAGGAAACAAATAAAACTAACGATATGGCACAAGAAGATGTTTTTAAGAAATTAGTATCACACTGCAAAGAATATGGTTTCGTGTTTCCGTCGAGCGATATTTATGACGGGCTCGGTGCAGTGTATGACTACGGTCAGATGGGTGTGGAATTGAAAAACAACATTAAAAAATACTGGTGGGACAGCATGGTGTTGTTGCACGAAAACATTGTCGGCATTGATTCCGCTATCTTTATGCATCCTACTATCTGGAAGGCTTCGGGCCACGTAGATGCATTCAATGATCCTTTGATCGATAACAAAGACTCTAAAAAACGTTACCGTGCAGACGTGCTGATCGAAGACCAGCTTGCCAAGTATGACGATAAGATTACCAAGGAAGTAGAGAAAGCACGCAAAAGATTCGGCGAAGCATTCGATGAAGCACAATTCCGCACCACCAACGGACGTGTTCTCGAGCATCAGGCAAAGAGAGACGCTTTGCACGAACGCTTTGCAAAGGCTTTGAACGATAATAACCTCGACGAACTACGTCAGATTATCATAGATGAAGAAATTGCCTGCCCTATCTCCGGCACTAAGAACTGGACCGAGGTACGTCAATTCAACCTGATGTTCTCTACCGAAATGGGCTCTACTGCCGACGGTTCCATGAAGATTTACCTTCGTCCCGAAACCGCACAGGGTATTTTCGTTAACTACCTCAACGTGCAAAAGACAGGACGTATGAAGATACCTTTCGGTATTGCACAAATCGGTAAGGCTTTCCGTAACGAAATCGTTGCGCGTCAGTTCATCTTCCGTATGCGTGAGTTCGAACAGATGGAAATGCAGTTCTTCGTAAAACCGGGAACAGAACTCGATTGGTTCCCCAAATGGAAAGAAATGCGCTTGAAGTGGCACAAGGCTCTCGGCTTTGGTGACGACCATTACCGTTTCCACGACCATGACAAGTTGGCTCACTATGCCAATGCGGCTACCGACATCGAATTCCTGATGCCTTTCGGTTTCAAGGAAGTGGAAGGTATCCACTCACGTACCAACTTCGACTTGAGCCAGCATGAAAAGTTCTCAGGCAAGAACATTAAATACTTCGATCCCGAAACAAACGAATCCTACACTCCGTATGTAATTGAAACATCCATTGGTGTAGACCGTATGTTCCTCAGCATCATGAGTGCTGCCTATTGCGAGGAAACGCTTGAAAACGGCGAAACCCGCGTAGTGTTGCGCCTTCCTGCCGCTCTTGCTCCGGTGAAGCTGGCTGTTCTTCCGTTGGTAAAGAAAGACGGACTTCCCGAAAAGGCCCGTGAGATTGTGGACGATTTGAAGTTCCACTTCCACTGCCATTACGATGAAAAAGATTCTATCGGTAAACGTTACCGCCGTCAGGATGCCATCGGTACTCCTTATTGTATTACTGTTGACCACCAGACTTTGGAAGACAACTGTGTTACTATCCGTCACCGTGATACTATGGAGCAAGAACGTGTAGCGATTGCCGACCTGAACAATATCATCGCTGATAAAGTAAGCATAACCAGTCTGTTGAAGACATTGATTTAACTTATATATGAATAGAAAATTATATTTACTGGCAGTAGTGCTGTTCGTTTCTTTTGTTTCCCTTACTTCTTGTAGCGAAACGGAAGCGGTAGACCAGTATGCTAATTGGTCGGAGAGAAATGTAGAGTATCTTGACTTCATTGCATCTCAGGCAACTCAGGATTTGAAAGTGAATAAAGCCGGAAAGATTGATGAAACACTTAAAGAGGGCGATTGGAGAAAGATACAAGATTACAGACATTTTGGGGATGATTCCTTTAAAGGTATCAATGACTATGTTTATATCCATGTGAATAAGGTAGGTGAAGGAACAAAGACTCCTTTATATACCGATAGTGTTTACGTTGATTATAGAGGTATGTTAATTAATAGTGAAGTTTTTGAAACTTCTTATAGTATAAAGGATACATTATATACCGATACTTTATTTAAAGGGAAACCTAATATTGGTGGAGATGTATATCAGCATGTAGTCTACATACCCGATCCTTCCGTAGTAATTCCTGAGAAAATGAAATTGGGAAATTTGATTGTTGGCTGGGTTTCTGCGATGCAGCAAATGCATCCAGGTGATTGCTGGACTCTTTATATACCTTTTAACTTAGGATATGGTATAGAGGACTATTCTGTTGGAAATATTAAGATACCTGGGAGATCCCTTTTGATATTTGACATAACTTTAGATAAGATATTATTTCAAGAGAAAAAATAGATCTAAGTATACTAAACAATCTCCAAAGTTCAGTTTTAACTTTGGAGATTGATTGTTCAGACTATAAGTCCGCCCATATTGTAGGTCCTAATGGTCCCCATTCACTTTCTGGATAACCTATTATGACTTGTTTAATACTTCCACTGGCACCAACTGACCAATAGTCTTTATATGTCCCTGGCACTCTTCTATTGCCATCGCATGATGCTAACAAAGTTTCTTGATTGCCTAATACATCTGAGACTGTTTTGCGTAGTTGGAAGCTCTGTTTTATATGATTAGGATTGTTAGGAGGAGAAACATATCCCGAAATGTCTATCATTATATTCCTATGTTCTCCTGCAGTGTACCATTTTTTTCTGCTGTGTTGATATTCTAGCTTGGTTTCTACATAGATAGAAGAATGAAAATCATATCCTTGAGTGATAGTATGAGAGCGTAGTTGGACTATATATCTTAAATTAATAGGAGTAACATCACACATGAATTCGTGTAAATGTAATCCGGAATCACCATTAACTTCTACGTTTGTTCGAGTGGTAGGGGTATTTGCTCCCACAGATATTATTTTGGATTGTCCCCATATAGGAAAAGAATCTATAGATTTGTCTTTATTAAGATTTTTATCGTTGTTTGTTGATATTAGATATAAATTGCCATTGTTATATTTAATAACGGAATCCTTTATTTGAAATTCTAACTCATTATTGAATAGGGCTTGAAAGGCTAGAGGTGTTTGAGAAAATAAAGTATCATTATTAGATGATAATAACGAAGAAGGTATTTGTTTCTGTTTTACCCATTCTTCTTGCTCTTTGCTACTTATTGATGCCAAATAATCGTAAGTCTTTGTGAATTCTTCAAAATTGTTGAAAATAAGTCTGTTTGTGGGCTGTACTTGATTCGAATCAAACTTATTTTCATCAGAACATGAAATGGAAAGTATTACCAAACATAATAATACTCCCAAATTTGGAATTAATTTATTCATAGTTTTAAATATTAATGAAAAAATAGTTAACATTACAAATGTATCTATTATAATTGTTAATATCAAATATTTACTGTCTTATTATTAAGAATATATTTTATAGTTGTATTCTTGTTAGCATTTTAATACAAGCCATTTTGAAATATATTTTATTTTAAAATATATAAATATGATATATTATCATGTTAATAAATTTGATACTTTGTATTGGTATTTGTGATATGAAAAATAGATGATTTTTTATTTTGTATTATTATGGCTTTTCTATTGAATATATTTTTGCTCTTGTTAAAGTATAATTTTAGAATATCCTTTTGATAATTTCCCCCTTTCTTCAGTAACTATTTCCTGTTTATACTTGACGAATTTGGCGTCCCACAGTTGTGGGACGATCGTGCCACAATCATGAGACGATCGTCCCACATATATGAGACGACCGTCCCACAATTGTGGGACGCTAAATATCTCTTTACGAAATGGGAAATACATCCAGTGATTTATATCAATTCATGCCGTTGTTATGAAAAATTCCCTTATCTTTGTCATGGTTCTTCTGCGAACTTCGGCGTGAAGGGGTAGGAAGGACTATTAAATATTGTAAATGCGGAAGCGTTACCATATTATTCTCTATCACAAAACACCACTTTGTAATCAACGGAGAATGATGGCAACAAGCTTCCACGTATATTGTTTATATATCCATATAGATAATAAGCGTGGGGCTGTTGTTTATTATCTCGTTGATGGGTAGTGGTGTACCTTGTGGTAAGATAATGGCACAGTTCCCACGCTCCGTTTTATATAATACTGCCTTTATTCCGGGAATTGGAAAGGCACAAGAAACTTTATATATCATGGAAGAAGACAAAGTGATGCAACTTATTAGCGAGCTTGAAGCAAGTAACAAGCTACTTTCTGTTTCTATCTTACTGGATGTGCAGGAGAAAATGCGGAGAAAAGAGTTCGTGGAATTAAAGGAACAACTTGCATGCATAGATCAGACTTACACATATCCCAATATAGAAGACGAGAACTTGCCGATAGAGGAGTTGGAGAAGGAGAGGAAAAAGATGTCTGTCCTGAGTGACTATCTGGCTGTAATGGAGCTTCACGCCTATCTTTTCAATAATGGCTATTTCCCTTTCTCGATGCTCGAAACCTTTGCAGGCGATCTGTATCGTGACTTAAGGGATCATCCGCAAATATGCAGGCAGATATTGGAAGAAGAAACTTTTTATCCTAATCTGAACCGGGTGTTTGATAAGTTGGGGTGAGATAAGTTAATTCTTTACTCTCTTCTGCGTAGCAATGCTAAACTCTCTTTCGGGGCTGCAACTTCCTGTGTCATCGCATGCACGGATAAGGAACGTTGCATTTCCGTCTTTGAGCTTCTTTCCTGCAGAAACCGTTGCCGTGTAGCGCACCCTTTCTCCCGGTTGCAGCATCTTTATGGTTACGGAAGGAGAGATTTGCAGATGTTTCACTCCCGACACTTCGGCAACTTCAGGAACAATGCCGTAAGCGTTTCCGTCACCTTCATTGAATATCTCGAAAATAATCTTTGAATTCTCGTTGGCATCTATCGTCTGATTGCGGTTATCGTCGATGAAACGGATGTTTTTTATCCGTAAGCCCGATTGCCGGACGGGAACTCTTTCGGGTTGCATCACCGGTTCATATTCCTCATAGTAACCATCGTCTCCTGTATCTTTGGGAGTGGTTACGGCATTGCCAACCGCTGCACCTGCCACCGTGCCCACAAGCGAACCGATGGCCGAGCCGTTGTATCCACCCACACGGTCACCTATGATTGCGCCGATCAATCCTCCGATGGATGCTCCCGCCTGAACGGCTACGGGGTTGCCCTGCAAACCGTTGGGACCGCATCCCCAAAGCAGTGAGCACAAGGAAATACAGATGATTGCTTTTCTCATTTCTTGTTCCGTTGTTTGAATGATAATAACAAAGATAGAGAATATTTTCTTTTGTCCCGGTTCATTCACTGTTAAAAAAACATCTCCTTCACCCTGTAACTCCTTTTATGAAAGGGTTTGATGCAGGGTGAAGGAGATGAAGCTTTAAAAAGAAAACTATTGTAATGTTACTTTTGCAGGGTTAGTTCTATCACATAATCTATGTCTGTAGGTACTTCCTTGAATTTCAGCAACACGCCTTCTTTGTCTTGCGAGAACTTAACGGCGGATTTGTCTTTGAACAAAACAGCTTTCTTTACTTTCTTTCCGGTAATGGGCAGATAAAGTCCGTCGTCTTGCAAGTTCAAAACATGAACATACATTTTGTCTCCCTTTTCGGTTGTTACTCCCCAGTCGCGCGTTGTTACACATCCGCCACGGGTTCCGTAAATGGTTTCGCCATATGTTTTCAACCATTCGCCCATTTCTTTCAAGCGGTTAACTGCTGTTGCCGGCAATTCTCCGTTGGGCTGAGGACCGACGTTCATTAATAAATTTGCATCTTTTCCGGCAGCTTTTACCAAATAATGAATTAATGTTTTGGTGCTCTTATAGTTTTGGTCGGCAATTTTATATCCCCACATGCCGTTCATTGTCTCGCAGGTCTCGAGTGGCAGGCGGCTGATGCTTTGTCCTGATAATCCGGCTGTGTTTTCTCCCGGCAGGTCGCGTTCAAAGATTTGGATGTCTTCTCCCTTGAAAGGTACGCCGTGGTGGTTGTTACCAACAAGACAACCGGGCTGTAACTTATGTATTAAGGAGTATTGTTCCGGCAGTTCCCAATCAAAGTTCGGGTTTTGGTCTTGATCCCACCAACCGTCAAACCAGATAGCTCCTATCTTTCCGTAGTTGGTAAGTATCTCGGTCAGTTGGTTGTTCATGAATTGGTAATAACCTTTCCAATCCGCTTTTTTCGGATCTTTGCCCGTTCCCGTTCCTGTACGTCCCATAGGATAGTCGTCACGATACCAGTCGATATGCGAATAATATACATGCAGACGAATGCCTTGTTTGTGGCATTCATCGGCAAGCTCTTTCAGAACATCGCGTTTGAATGGAGTGGCATCTACAATATTATAGTCGGAATACTTGGTGTCGAACATGGAAAAGCCTTCATGGTGGCGGGAAGTGAAGCAAATGTATTTGGCTCCTGCCGCTTTGATTGCCGCCACCCATTCGGCTGCATTGAACTTGATAGGATAGAAGCCCGAAGCCAGTTTGGCATATTCATCTTTGTTGATGTTTGCATTTTGCATATACCATTCGCCTTGTGCCGGCATGCTGTACAAGCCCCAATGCAGGAAAACGCCGAATCTTCCGTCTTGAAATTCTTCACGTGCTTGCAGGTTCTCGGGAGTGGGTGCATAGTTCTCTTGTGCAAATGTTGTGACACAGCATGCAGCCGATAGTAGTAAGGTCAGTAATGTTTTTCTCATGGTTAAATGTATTAGTTGAGGCAAATATACTAAAAAAGAAAGCAGCCGTAAAAGTCTTTCAATAACTTTTACGGCTGCCAATGTATATTTAAAAAGAATGATTATCCGATATTCTTTTCTTTAATCAGATATTCTGCAATCTGAACGGCATTCAATGCAGCACCTTTCTTAATCTGGTCGCCCACAATCCAGAAAGTTAATCCGCAATCATCGGTCAGGTCTTTACGGATGCGTCCTACATAAACAGGATCTTTGCCTGAAAGGAATAATGGCATCGGGTATTCTTTCTTTTCCGGATTATCTTCAAGTACAAGCCCTTCGCCTTTGGCAAATGCTTCACGTGCTTCTGCTACCGAGATAGGCTTTTCTGTTTCTACCCAAATGCTTTCAGAGTGTGCTCTGAGTGCAGGTACGCGAACACATGTAGCACTGACTTTAACGTCGGAGTGCATGATTTTGCGTGTTTCGTTATACATTTTCATCTCTTCCTTGGTATAGCCGTTTTCGGTAAATACGTCGATTTGGGGAATGAGGTTAAATGCCAACTGGTAAGCAAACTTTTCTACGGTAACAGGTTCGCCTGCCAATACTTGTTTGTATTGTTCATAAAGTTCATCCATTGCAGCAGCTCCGGCTCCACTGGCAGCCTGGTATGTGGAAACGTGTACTTTCTTTATATGAGAAATGTCTTCAATTGCTTTTAATGCAACTACCATTTGGATAGTTGTACAGTTAGGATTGGCAATGATTCCGCGTGGGCGGTCTTTTGCATCGGCTGCGTTTACTTCAGGCACTACCAATGGCACATCGTTATCCATTCGGAAAGCACTTGAGTTGTCAATCATGACTGCTCCGTATTTGGTGATGGTTTCTGCATACTCTTTTGAAGTTCCTGCACCTGCCGATGTAAAGGCAATATCCACACCCTTAAAGTCATCGTTGTGTTGCAGAAGTTTGACCTCGATTTCTTTACCACGGAAAGTGTATTTAGTACCGGCACTGCGTTTGGAACCGAACAATACTAACTCGTCCATGGGGAAGTTTCTTTCATCGAGCACGCGTAGGAACTCTTGTCCCACCGCTCCGCTTACGCCAACAATAGCTACTTTCATCTTTTTTTTCTTTTGTTTAAATTGTGAATAATCTTCTCGGATTTACGTACCTTCGCAAGCCGTAAATACCACGTTGCAAAAATATAACATTTTGCAATATAAACATCAATTTAATGAGAAGAATTCTAATAACTCTCTGTTTTTCTTTGATTTTTTGCTCTTGTACACAGAATATAGGCAACTTATATGATGCAAATCAATTAAAATTCATTTCATGGGACGGATTAACCGATAAATTTATAATAGAAGAAAACTCCGATTTTCAACTGAATGACGAGGAGAAAGAAGGAGTGGCTTATCTTTATGCCATATCGGGACGAATAAAAGAAACAGTGTGGCGTTTCACGGCAGACTTTCGCTTTAATCCTTCATCCAAATCATTTGTGCGTTACTATCCGGTAGCTTCTTCCAATGACTTTGCGGATAATACCGAAGGATATTTTATTCAATTAGGCAGCACTACGGATGAAGTCTCTTTGTATCGGCAGGATGGTGATGAATGCCACAAGCTTGTTACGGGAAGAAAAAAGTTGTTGAATCATTCATCATTCAGTGTTTCGGTTAAGGTGACTTGTGATGTGGACGGAAAATGGACGTTATACTCTTATCTTCCCGGCATGGATTCCGGTTGGTATGAGGAAGGAATAGCATTGGACGATACTTATACCGTATCTTCTTATATGGGCTTTTACATGGAATATTCTCCTAGTTATTCTTCCAAACTATCCATAAGCAATGTGTCTGTGAAGAATATTTCCGACGATGAAAACGATGATTCTGATAATTCTCCGGAAGAAACTCCTTCCGTTTCTGCTTCTTTCGGCGATGTGGTATTCAGTGAAATTATGGCTAATCCGGTTGGTGCTTATGCATTACCCGAGGTGGAATATATAGAACTGTATAACCGTACTGAGAAACCTTTATCTTTGAATGGTTGGAAACTCTTTTACGGAACAAAGACTTACTCTTTAGGTGAGGCTTCTATCAAAGCTCATGGTTATATGATACTCTATCATGAAAAGTATGCTTCCCAATTATCAAATTGGAAAATCTCTTTGCTGCCAATGAAGTCTTTCCCGATTCTGGCGAATACAGGGAAATTGCTTTATTTGGAAGATACAGCGGGACAGCTTGTTTCATGGACTGACTATTCTGATACTTGGTATAAAGACGACTTTAAGAAGAAGGGAGGATTCTCTTTGGAATGTATAGATGTGGATAATCTTTCGGGCTTGACGGACAATTGGAAGGCAACTGCGGATAAACGCGGAGGTACACCGGGAGAGGAAAACTCGGTGAAATCAGCCAATTCGGATAATATCCTTCCCTGTGTATCCGACTATTACTTGGCTGCTCCCGATACTTTTGTCATTAACTTTACAAAGCCTATGCAATTGACTACTCTTTTGGCTATGGACAACTATTATCAAACTGCTGCATCGGGGACAATTGATAAATTAATGGCGGAATACCCTTGTGGCAAGAGTGTCCGTCTTGTGTTACAGCAACCTTTGAATGTCGGTGAGTTAGTGGAGTATCGTTTGGATGGCTTGAAAGATATTTCGGGTTTCGATTTAAACGGTGAATTGACTGTCCGGGCAAAGTTGAATGAGGAAGCAGAGCAAGGGGATGTCTTATTGAATGAAATTCTATTTAATCCTCGTTCGGGAGGAGTGGATTATGTGGAGCTTTATAACAACACAGATAAATACATAGCCTTGAACGGCCTTTACTTCTCTTCCCGTAGGAGTGACAGCACTTTTTCCGATGGAATGGTACTTTCTAAAACATCTCAATCCTTTTCTCCTCATTCATATCTATGCTTTACTTCCGATATAAATACAGTAGCCAATCAATATAGCTGTGTACGGGAAAACATGCGTGAACTGTCAAAGTTGCCCGGACTGCCCGATGATAAAGGGAGCATCGTGCTGCTGACCGCAGGAGGTGAAGTGATAGATGAATTCTCATATACAGAAAAAATGCACACGGCACTGTTAAAGGATACCGAAGGCTTTTCCCTTGAGAAACGTTTCCCGGCATTAAATTCCTCAAACTCTTCACACTGGCTTACTGCTTCTACGGGGGCAGGTGGAGGAACTCCCGGTTATCAGAACTCCCAATACAGGGAACCCGGTACCGTTATTGCTGAAGGCTTTGCGCTTGAAAACAAATCTTTCTCGCCAAATAATGACGGAAATAACGATGAATTGGTGATTTCTTATGCTGTTTCGGGCGATAACTTTGTTGCCGATGTGAAAGTGTATGATGCAAGCGGCAGATTGGTTGCTACCATAGCCGATTGTGCAATACTGGCATCAAAAGGGACTTTTGTCTGGACGGGTAAGGATGATAGCGGAAAACTATGCCGGTTAGGGATGTATGTCATTTATGCAGAGGCTTATAATCCAAGCGGCGAAGTGAGGAATTATAAACTTTCCTGCACTTTATCCCGGTGATTATTACGGAGAAAGACATAAACTCTTATTATATATTACTTTGTAATCTGAGTGGTTTTTTGTTCCTTTGCAGTGGATTAATCCATGCATTTAACTGTACTTTGTATGAATTTATTTGATTTCACTTTTAATCTTCCCATAACAGATCCGACTTGGATATTTTTCCTTGTGCTCATTATCATTCTTTTTGCACCGATGATATTGGGACGTTTGCATATTCCCCATATCATAGGAATGATACTTGCAGGAGTGCTGGTTGGAGAACATGGACTCAACTTGCTGACTTATGATAGCAGTTTTAAGCTGTTTGGGAAAGTAGGCTTGTATTATATCATGTTCCTTGCCGGATTGGAAATGAATATGAGTGATTTCAAAAAGAACAGAGGGAAAGCGGTGGTGCTTGGATTGCTTGCATTTGTTCTTCCGATGGTGCTGGGCTTTATCAGTAATGTTACCATATTGCAGTACGGGGTTATTACTTCTATTTTGCTTGCCAGTATGTATGGTTCCCACACTTTGGTTGCATATCCCATAGTGTTGCGTTATGGAATTTCCCGGCAACGCAGTGTCAGTATTGCAGTAGGCGGTACGGCTGTGACCGATACCTTGACTTTGTTGGTCTTGGCCGTTATCGGAGGTTTGTATAAAGGTGAGGCTTCCGAGATGTTTTGGGTTTGGCTCGTGGTGAAAGTCATCTTTCTGGGTTTCCTGATTATCTTTTTCTTTCCCCGGATAGGACGTTGGTTCTTTAGGAAATATAGCGATGGAGTAATGCAATTTGTCTTTGTGCTGGCTATGGTTTTCTTGGGAGCGGGCTTAATGGAGTTTGTCGGAATGGAAGGAATTTTGGGTGCTTTTCTTGCGGGATTGGTTCTTAACCGTTTGATTCCCCACGTGTCTCCGTTGATGAATCACCTTGAATTTGTTGGAAATGCCCTTTTCATCCCTTATTTCCTGATAGGAGTGGGTATGATTATCAACGTTCATATTATATTCGGGCATGGTGATGCTTTGAAAGTAGCTTTGGTGATGACGTTTATGGCTCTGTCCAGTAAATGGCTGGCATGCTGGGTTACACAAAAAATATATGGAATGCGTGCCATTGAACGCAAGTTGATGTTCGGTTTGAGCAGTGCGCAGGCGGCAGCAACCTTGGCGGCTGTGCTGGTTGGCTATAATATCATTCTTCCCGGTGGCGAACGTCTTTTGAATGAAGATGTCCTGAACGGAACAGTAGTATTGATTCTTCTTACTTGTATTATCAGCTCGTTTGTAACCGAACGTGCCGCCCGGAATGTGGCTACGGCAGAGTCCCATCAGGAAGAAGGTAAGGATAAAAAGGAGAAAGAGCAGATATTAATCCCGATTGCCAACCCTGATACGATCGAAGAATTGATTAATTTGGGATTGGTCATAAAAGATCCCAAACAAAAGAACGAACTTATAGCCCTGAGTGTCATCAATGATAATAATGACTCCGAAGAGAAAGAGTTGCAGGGCAAGCGTAATCTGGAAAAAGCGGCGATGATTGCTGCTGCGGCAGATACTCCGGTCAACATGGTGAGCCGTTATGATCTTAACATTGCTTCGGGAATAGTGCATACGGTGAAAGAATATGATGTTACGGAAGTGGTTATCGGTTTGCACCGCAAGGCAAACATTGTAGACTCTTTCTTTGGTAATCTTGCCGAAGGACTGCTGAAAGGTACACACCGCCAAGTGATGATTGCAAAGTTCCTTATGCCGGTCAATACCCTGCGGCGCATAATAGTTGCCGTCCCTTCCAAGGCAGAATATGAAGCCGGTTTTACCAAATGGGTGGAACACTTTTGCCGGATGGGCAGTGTGCTCAGTTGCCGTGTGCATTTCTTTGCAAACGAACAGACACTTCCGATACTTCAAAACCTCGTGAAGAAGAAATACTCCGGTACGCCCACCGAGTTCTCCCGTTTGGATGATTGGGATGATTTGCTTTTACTTACCGGGCAGGTAAATTTCGATCATTTAATGGTTGTTGTCAGTGCCCGTCCGGGTTCTATCTCTTATAATCCTTCGTTTGAGCGGTTACCGGCGCAACTTAGCAAATACTTTGCCAATAATAGTTTGATTATCCTGTATCCCGATCAGTTCGGTGAACCGCAGGAGATTGTTTCTTTCTCCGATCCGCGTGGGCATAACGAATCGCAACATTACGACAAGATTGGTAAATGGTTTTATAAATGGTTTAAAAAGAACTGATGGAAAACTGGCAACAAAGAACAGAACTCCTTTTGGGAGAAGAAAAGATAAATCGTCTGCGTAATTCACATGTATTGGTCGTTGGCTTGGGAGGCGTGGGCGCCTATGCTGCCGAAATGATCTGTCGCGCCGGAGTGGGACGGATGACGATTGTAGATGCCGATACCGTTCAGCCGACTAACATAAACAGGCAACTGCCTGCCCTGCACTCCACGATTGGAATGCCTAAGGCGGATGTGCTGGCTGCAAGGTTTAAAGACATAAATCCCGATATACAACTGACCGTTCTCCCTGTTTATCTGAAAGATGAGAACATTCCCGAATTGCTCGACTCTGCAAAGTTCGATTTCGTGGTCGATGCGATTGATACCATAAGTCCCAAGTGCTTTCTTATTTACAATGCCCTTATCAGGAAGTTGAAAATTGTTTCCAGCATGGGAGCAGGGGCAAAGAGCGATATTACTCAGGTGAGATTTGCCGATTTATGGGAAACTTACCACTGCGGGTTGAGTAAGGCTGTAAGGAAACGTCTGCAAAAAATGGGAATGAAAAGGAAACTTCCCGTGGTGTTCAGCATTGAACAATCCAATCCCTCCGCTGTTATATTAACCGATGAAGAGCAAAACAAGAAGTCGACGAACGGAACCGTAAGTTATATGCCTGCTGTGTTCGGTTGTTATCTGGCGGAATATGTAATAAAAAGATTATAACGCAAGATATGATTAAATTAGAAGGAATAACCAAAAGCTTCGGTTCGCTGCAAGTGCTGAAAGGCATTGACCTTGAAATTGCCAAAGGCGAGATTGTGAGCATCGTAGGTCCTAGCGGGGCAGGTAAAACCACCCTTTTGCAGATAATGGGAACACTTGATAAACCCGACTCGGGAACAATCTGCCTGAACAATATCGAGGTGAGTCGCATGAAAGAGAAAGAACTTTCCGCTTTCCGCAACAGGCACATCGGTTTTGTTTTTCAGTTCCACCAGTTGCTACCCGAATTTACAGCATTGGAAAACGTGATGATTCCGGCTTTTATTGCGGGTGTGCGGACAAAGGAAGCGACAGAACGGGCAAAAGATATACTGAATTTCATGGGACTCTCCGACAGGGCGACTCATAAACCGGGTGAACTCTCGGGAGGAGAGAAACAACGTGTGGCAGTGGCACGCGCATTGGTAAACAATCCTGCCGTGATTCTTGCCGACGAACCTTCGGGAAGTCTTGATACCCATAATAAAGAAGAACTGCATCAACTGTTCTTCGACCTGAGAAACAGGTTTGAACAAACCTTCGTTATTGTTACTCACGATGAAGGATTGGCACAGATTACAGATAGAACTATACACATGGTGGACGGAAGAATATGATAAACATGTATAAAATAATAAGTAGCTTATGTTGCATTTGCCGTGTCGGATTCACTCCGGGCGGCAAGCTCACCGGAGAACGCTCTGTTCTCCGGCAGACCTTGGCTTGCCGTGCCGTTGGCAGTCGTCGTCCCTTTGCCGGACAGCGACACGGATACTTGCATGCTTCCTGTTCTTCTTTCTTTTTTCTCTAACTACCCGTTCTGCAGAACCCGACTCGCTGCGGAAACACCTCTCCATAAATTTCGGAACACATTTCGGTAAGATACTCAAAGCAGACGAGTATGTCAGTGACTTCCTGAAACGGGGGAATAATCATATCTACAATATAGCGGTGGGTTATCGTCCTTTGCCTTCGGATAGCAACCGGTATGCTTCCGCTTTCAATTACCCCACTTTCACGGCGGGCATAGTGATTGGTGACTTTCACCAAGTGCGAATGCATAAGGAATCGAGCCGGGTAAATTACTCGTCACACATGGGAACTGTCGTAGGACTTTACGGGGCTTTTAACCGTAGAATGTTTAATATCGGCAATTTCAGTATGGATTATGCGTTGGAGAATGGTTTGGCTTATGGCAGTCGCCCCTATAATCCTGTGAATAACGTAGATAATGAATTGATAGGTTCTTCCTTTCTGTTCTATTTCGGAGCGGGGCTTTACATGAATTACCTTATAGGCGGTCATTTGGAACTGAGTATAGGAACGGAGTTTAAACACTTTTCCAACGGAGCACTCGATCGCCCCAATAAAGGAGCCAACACCGTAGGCATCGGTGTGCGTGCCCGTTATTATTTCGACAAGCAACCGCAACGCTTTGCCAAACTGCCGTATAAGCCCTTTAAGCGTCACTTCTATTACAATGTGTCCGCAGGTATTGCCGGAAAGAGTCTTTTGGACGAATGGTTGCTTTATTACTACAATACCCCCGAAGGCGATCCGAAATATCGCACGGATCACTATAAAATATATCCTGCCGTTACCTTCTCCGCCGATGCCATGTACCGTTATGCCCGCCGTTATGGTTCGGGTATCGGGGTAGATGTCTTTTATACCCCTTATGCCAACCGTATTAAAGAGATTGACGAAACTGCGGGGAGAGACTTAAAGCACGATGTATGGTCGGTGGGAATTGCATTGAAACATGAGGTTTACTATAAGAATCTTGCCCTTTCCATGAGTATAGGATATTATCTTCACCGCGAAATGGGCTATCTTTCTTCTGAAGATGAGAAGCCTTATTATGAACGTTTGGGATTAAGATATTATTTTCCCAAGCTTGGAAATATATTCATAGGTTATCATGTAAAAGCACATCTTACGAAGGCGGATTTTATGGAGTTTTGCGTAGGTGTGCAGTTTTAAGGTGAAACGTAGGCATAGTTAAGGTAAAACGTCCCGTATGTTAAGCATAAACATAAGGACGTTTTTATATATAGGTGTAGACCTTATTTGTATTAAGTGTAGAGATTATATGTAATAGGAGTAGAGTTTAATGGAATTTGGTGTAGGCATAATTAAGAATATGTCAGGTCGTTTTGCCTTAGGTGTATGGGGTAACGGGTTTAGCTTTCCGTATGTTTTAATCTATTGTTCTTTATCAAAACAGACATAGTGCTCTAATCTTTCCATATCCTTCGCAGTAAACTCCTCATAGAGTGCCAATTGTTTGAGACTTTTCAAGCCGCCTTTCTTCTTTTTATATTCTGCAATTACCTTTGCCTGATAGAAGTTAATGTAGGGATGGGCGCAGAGCTTTTCCACATTTGCCTTATTCAAATTTATCCGATGAATAGGGATGTTTTTAATCTTGAACCAATGGTTGAGTGAATCCGATACATGGGATAACTCTTGTAACTGGGTTACTTTGTAGAAACCTCCCAACTTTTTGCGGTAGTAGACGATACGTGCCGCCGTGCCGCTGCCTATCCCCGGAATCTTCTTTAGCTCGGTTGTATCGGCTTCATTCAGGTCGATTACCGTTCCTTTGGGGTATTTGAAAAGCTTGGGTGTATCCTTTGTCTCAATGGAAGCATGCAAACGAAAAGTATCTTTTCTGAATTGGAACTCTTCTCCTATAATTATATAAGGCAGTAGTGCTTGGAATTGTTCTTCTTCAATACCGTAGATTTTGGCAAAGGCTTCTGGGGTGGGAAATTTTCCTCCTTTGGCACGGTAGCGAAGGATGTTATGCGCTATGTAAGGACGCAAACCGAGACGGACAAATGTTGCCGAATCGGCAATGTTGGGATCGAAAGGAACGAGGACTATTTCTCTTTCTTCTTTGTGGTAACGATTGGTTCTTTTGCTTTGTTCCTTCTCACGGACAGAAGCGATAAAGTCTTTGCACGTTTCGAGCTCTTCGTCTGAAACGTTATCGGTTTCAACCTCTGTCTGCGAAAGATAGAAGTTGAAACCGATAACGGAGACGATTAAAATAATCAGTATGATAATGCCTTTGCGCTCACCTCGTGTGAAATAGAAGTAATCTTTCCACATTTACAGGAATTGTTTAAGCAGTCCTAGTTCATTGAAGAAGATGACGCCGATAGCAATAGGAGCGATATATTTGAGAATGAATATGAAGAGTTTGAAAAAAGGAACTTTCAATGTGCCGTTGTCGCTCACCTCTTCCCAAACAATCTTGCGGTCGAGATACCACCCTGTAAAGATAGCTATGAGCATACCTCCCAATGGAAGCATGATTTTTGCGGTGACAAAATCCAAAAGGTCGAATGCTCCCAAACCAAACAACGTATATCCTTTGGCAATGCCTAAAGATAAGGATGAAATGATGCCGAGGAAGATACATCCTCCCGTAACGTAACATGCAGCTTTTCCCCGGGTTATTTTGAATTCTTCGTGTAGATAGGCTGTAACAACCTCGTGCAAAGAAATGGTGGATGTCAGTGCGGCTACTGCCAGCAGTACGTAGAACATGACCGAGAAAATATAAGCCAATACGGGAACTCCGCCGAATGCTTGTTGGAATACGTTAGGCAAAGTGATGAAGATGAGGCTCGGACCTGCATCGGGATTGATGCCTACCGAGAATGCAGCCGGGAAGATAATAAGCCCCGCAAGTATGGCAATGACCGTATCTATCAGCCCTACACTGAATGCGGTTTTAGTCAGATTGGTATCTTTGCCGAAATAAGATGCATAAGTGCAAAGGCACCCCATGCCGAGGCTTAGTGAGAAGAATGCCTGTCCCATTGCACCAAGTATCACATTCGAATTTACTTTGCTGAAATCGGGTTTAAGTAAAAACTCCAGTCCTTTGCCTGCATTGGGTAGAGTAACAGAGCATATTGCCAGTATAATAATGATAACCAGCAACATCGGCATCATTATCTTGGAGGATTTCTCTATGCCGTCTTTTACACCTTTTACGATAATGAAGTGCGTGGCAAGCATAAAGAGGATTAACCAAAGTATAGGGCGGAAAGGGTTTTGTGAGAAACTTTGGAAAGTATCTACAAATTGATCCGGGGTTTTACCTGCAAAGTTATTGGTACCCGCTTCAAAGACATATTCAAGTGTCCATCCGGCTACCACCGAATAATAGCCTAAGATAAGGAATCCGGCAAGGACTCCCATGAAACCCACCCATTTCCATTGGGTGCCGGGAGCAAGCCTTTTGTAAGCACCGGCGGTATTGGCACGCGAACGCCGACCGATGAGGAACTCGGCAATCATAATAGGCATTCCGAGCAAGAGCACACAAATGAGGTAGATCAGGATGAAAGCCGCTCCGCCATGTGCGCCGGTTTCATAAGGAAAACGCCACACGTTTCCCAAACCTACGGCAGAACCTGCAGAAGCTAATATCACACCAATCTTACTACCAAAGTTAGCTCTTTCTATTTTCGTCATAAAAGTCTATGTTATCTTACAAATTGTTATATAATATGGATTAGGGGTGCAAAAGTATAAAATCTTTCGTACTTTTGCTTCCTGTTAATTAAGTTTTATTTTATGTTCTATTATATTAAGAAATACCCGGTATCGCTTCTCATAGTGGCGGTTGTCATTTATCTGTCATTCTTTAAGCCTCCCAAAACATCTTTGGAGGAAATCCCCAATCTTGACAAGATTGTTCACGTGTGTATGTATATGGGACTTTCGGGGATGCTGTGGTTGGAGTTCCTGCGTAATCACCGGGATGGGAACGGCAAGATGTGGCATGCTTGGGTAGGAGCTTTCCTCTGTCCGATATTATTCAGTGGTTGCGTTGAGTTGGGACAGGAATATCTTACTTCCTATCGCGGCGGAGATTGGATGGATTTTGCAGCTAATTCTACCGGGGCTGTCTTGGCAAGTCTGGTTGCTTATTTTATTATCCGTCCTAAAATGATTCGGAAATAGAACGGTAATGAGATAGTTTTTTCCTACTTTTGTAGGGATTAACCGGAATAAGTGAATATAGATGAAATCGTCTTTTCCTAAATATATAAATGTAAACGGCCGTTTGCTCGATTTGTCCGTCCCGCAGGTAATGGGGATATTGAACGTAACGCCCGATTCTTTTTTTGCCGGAAGCCGTGCACAGACCATAGAAGATATTACGGCAAGAGCCCGGCAGATTATAGACGAGGGTGCTTCCATTATAGATATAGGTGCTTACTCATCCCGTCCCGGGGCAGAACATATATCGGCGGAAGAGGAATTGCGCCGTTTGCGCACAGCACTCGAAATTCTGAACAAGAACCATCCCGATGCCGTTATTTCAGTAGATACTTTTCGTGCCGATGTGGCGAAGGTGTGTGTAAGGGATTATGGTGTGGCAATCATTAACGACATTGCTGCCGGTGAAATGGATGAAAAAATGTTTGAAACCGTAGCCGAACTGAATGTACCTTATATCATGATGCACATGCAGGGCACTCCGCAAAATATGCAGAAAGAGCCTCATTATGATAACTTGATAAAAGAGGTATTCATGTATTTTGCCGAGAAGGTGCAGAAACTCCGTGATTTAAAGGTAAATGATATTATATTGGATCCCGGTTTCGGTTTCGGCAAAACATTGGAGCATAACTATGAACTGATGGATAACTTGCAAGAATTCCGGATATTTGAGCTTCCTTTGCTGGTAGGGGTATCGCGGAAATCCATGATAACGAGATTGCTGAATATCAAAGCCGATGAGGCTCTTAACGGGACAACGGTTCTCAACACGATAGCATTGCAGAAAGGAGCGGATATTTTACGTGTCCATGATGTGAAAGAAGCCGTGCAAACCGTGAAGATTGTAGAGAATATGCTACTAAACACTAATAACTAACCGCTAATCACTGAAAAGATGTTTATTGATTTTGGAGTAAAAGATTTTATTGACATACTGCTGGTTGCCCTTTTGTTGTATTACACATACAAGTTGATGAAGGCATCCGGTTCTATTAATATCTTTGTGGGTATATTGGTGTTTATCCTCATTTGGCTTGTGGTTTCACAGGTTTTGGAAATGAGACTGCTCGGCTCTATCTTCGATAAGTTGGTAAGTGTGGGTGTGCTTGCCTTGATTATTCTTTTTCAGGATGAGATAAGACGTTTCCTTGTTACTCTTGGTTCGCATAAAAGAGCGAGTGCGTTGGTGCGGTTCCTTACCGGGAATAAGAAAGAACAAATGGAAAAGTCGGATATTATGCCTATCGTAATGGCTTGTATCAGCATGAGTAAGCAGAAAGTAGGTGCACTGATTGTGGTGGAAAAGAATATACCTTTGGATGATATTGTTCGTACGGGCGAGATTGTTGATGCGAATATCAATCAGCGGTTGATTGAAAATATATTCTTCAAGAACAGTCCGTTGCACGACGGTGCCATGATTATCAGTCACAAAAGAATAGAAGCGGCAGGATGTATCCTTCCTGTTTCACACAGTCTTGATATTCCCAAACAGTTAGGATTGCGCCACCGTGCGGCATTGGGCGTATCGCAGGAAACGGATGCCATTGCAGTGATTGTATCGGAGGAAACGGGAGGTATCTCGGTAGCTCACCGGGGTGAATTCTTTTTGAAACTGAGTGCCGAAGAACTGGAACGTATTCTTACCACGGAAGAATAGGGCATTAGTTCAGCATCAGGCTCATGTATGGGTATTGGTCTGCAAAGCACCGGAAATAATCAGGTAACAGTTCCAATCGATAACCCAAAAGAGCTTGTGTTAATTGCCGTATGTCGAGGTCTATGTGGTCTTTGGCGTTTGGCGAACCAACCTTTTCGCATTTCCCGTTTTGCAATAAGTAATAACCGTTATTTGCCGCAATCAGTTTATCGGTTAACCCGATGCTGAAATCCAACCCCTTATATTTGGCGGCATAAAGTTCCAGCATCTTTTGTGCATTGATAATGCGTGCCATTCCCAACTTTTTATCCTTTTTGTCACCATTAGGCGGAAGAATGCACTCTATCTTTAAAGTTCCGGTTTGCTGTGCTGCTGTTTTTAACAGACTTTCTTTTATGGCTTCGTTTTCAGAGAATAGTTCCTTTATATATAAGGTAGTCTCATAGGGGACGCACATTACCAGACCTACGAGTTCGCCATTCAGGCGGGCGACGAAAAGTTTGCCGTTGCTTAATTTCAAATCGGCAAGAATTACTTTGAAATCATCCATCGGGTGCTGAATGCAACAAGGACGTTCCATCATCTTCCTGTTGAGGTATGAGTGCACATCCAGTTGGTAGGGAGTATATTCTTCTATTTTATAATCAGGACTTATAACTAAGGTATTTGCATCAATTTCTTCCATTGCATAATCGAAGGCAGGGGAATATCCGGATTTCTCATAATAACCAAACAGCCATTCCTCTGCCGGAATAAGTGTACTTAGCAAAACATTGCTTTCATACATCTTCCCGAATGTTTCGAAAAGTAACTGCTTCATGGTTCCTTTGGAACGGAAATCAGGGTGAGTACATGCTCCGGAAATATAAGAAGTGGAAATAACCCGGTCGCAATAGGTCATGGGATAGGGAATCATTTGCAGGGCGGAAATCAACCGGGCATCGTCATAGACTGTCATGTTGATCTCATCTTTATACTTCCGGTCGAAATATAAATCCACAAATTCTTCGGTATCATCGAAACAAAGCTTCCAAAGTTCTTTCGTATCCTCTTTTGTCATAAGCAGTTATTTTTCATGATCTTTGAAGCAAGCCATGCATTTCTCCAAAATAGTTTCCGGCTGATAAGACAGTTTGGCTTTGCGCAATCCTTCAATGCCTAAATCTTCTTCCCGGTTAATATAGATATATTGTTCGGGGATATGATTGACAAATTCATAATTAATCATGGTATAAGCTCCTTCTGTGTCGGTATCCGCCTTCTCTACACAAACATCAAAAGTTTCGTTGTTAATGGGCATTCCGAAAGTAAAAGCAACTATTTTGCCGTTAACATGCAACACACCGCCACTTAATCCCAATTCTTCGAAATGATTCAGGGCGTAAGTTAATGACTTGCGTTCGGCAGCCAATGCTTCCTGTTCATGGCAGTTGTTGGCTTTGCACCATTCAGCTTCTAAAGCAAGGCATTCGGGGACGAGTTCGGGAGTAATCGGCTTATACTCGTAGTCGGTATAGGTCTTGCGGAACTTGTTTATGTGGTTACGCTTGGATTGCAGCTTTTTTCCGCTTAAGGTAGCAAGACTTTCATGTGAATAAATATAGTCTGCATAATCCCTGTCCGAGGTGAAAGAGAATTTGCCGGGCATGGCTTCTTCTATATCGGCTTTCATCCCCACGCATATACCAAGCATACAGAACGGTTCGCCTTGTTGTTCGGCATCTTCTATAAGGGCTTCCAACACTTTTTTGAGATCGCCCCGTCCTATCGGCATCATGTAAGCCAACCGGTCATCTGCATAGAAGCGCAAAAGGAGAAAGCCGTCCATTATAGCGAATTTGGTGTGGTACATAAACCTCCAACTGCAAAGGTTGGCAAAAGATAAATCACAATTTCTGCGATGGCTGTTTAAAGTAAAAGACTGGATGAGCTCTTTATCTTTAAGAGTAATGTCTTTAAATTCTATCATATACTAATTGAGTAGTCATTGATTGTTTCTATAATAACAAAGATAATGGTAAAATTGTTACAGTAATCCTACCAACCGTAAAATTGTCGGGGTAAATAATGCTGTAAATATCCCGTTGATTGTTAATCCCAAACTTGCATATGCTCCATAGTTGCGGCTAATATCCATTGCTGTGGAAGTACCGACGGCATGTGCGGCCGTTCCCATTGACAATCCTTGTGCAATAGGGCTGTATATTTTTAGCATTCGCAATATTTTAAATCCTACAATGGCACCGAATAATCCGACTAAAACTACTACCGCGGCAGTTAAGGAAGGTATGCCTCCCAGTGTTTTGGTTACTTCCATAGCAATAGGGGTAGTTACCGATTTCGGTGCGAGTGAAAGGATTACATCTTGGGAAGCTCCCATTACTTTGGCTATGAGTACCACGGAAACAACTCCTACGATACATCCGGCAAGTTGGGATAAAACAATGGGTAACAGTTGTTTCTTTATGGCTTCCAGTTGGAGATATAAAGGAACTCCCAATGCAACAACGGCCGGTTTAAGCCAGAACTCTATCAGATACCCGCCTTCATTATAAGTTTCGAAACTGATATGAAATACTTTCAGGTAAATGATTAATGCTGCAATAGTGAGCAATATCGGGTTAAGTATGACAAGCCCTGTTTTCTTTTGCAATAGTTTGGCAAAAAAGAAGATGCTGAACGTCAGAGTTAACAGGAAAAAACGGTTTTCTAAGTATATCATTTTATTTTACGTGCTAATTGATGAACCCAACCCGTTACAAGTAGTACGAGTATAGTACTGACTAAAGAGGCAATGACAATCGGCCAAAACTGCGCTTCGATGATGTCAAAATAGAGCATCAGAGCCACGCCGGGTGGTACGAAAAAGAAACCGAGATTAGCAACTAAGAAGTCGGACATCCCTTGCACCCAATGCAGTTTAATCCAACCTAATTTAAGAAAAAGGGTGAGAGCCAGCATTCCTATAATACTGGAGGGGAGCTTAATTCCCGTAAGATACACAATCAATTCACCCAAAGCCAAACAGCCAAACAATATGGCACACTGACGTATCATAACTATTATCCTATTAAAAACGGTGCAAAGTTATGTAATTATTGAGAGCCCGTCTTTGTGGCTATCACTTTTTTATGGTATTTTTTATATCAATTGTTAAACAATGCAACTTTCTTTAGATTAGGATATAAAATAAATGCGGTTTTGCAATGTAGATATTGCAATAATGTGTAATTTTGCATCGTGAAAAACATCTTCTTCGATATTTACACATTAAAAAATATATATATCTATCATGGATTTAATTAATGAAATTGTTGAGCGTGCGAAAGCAAACCGCCAACGCATTGTTCTTCCTGAAGGAACTGAAGAACGTACTTTAAAAGCTGCCAATCAAATATTGACAGATGGAGTGGCTGATCTTATTTTATTGGGTAATCCCGATGAAATTTTAGGGTTGGCAAAAGAATGGGGATTGGGAAATATAGATAAGGCAACTATTGTTGATCCTGAAAACCATCCTAAAAAGGAAGAATATGCCGAATTATTATGTGAATTGCGTAAGAAGAAAGGCATGACAATCGAAGAAGCACGCAAACTTGTTGTTGATCCGTTATATTTAGGTTGTTTAATGATTAAAGCCGGTGATGCTGACGGACAGTTGGCAGGTGCTCGTAACACTACCGGTAATGTACTTCGTCCTGCATTGCAAATTATCAAAACCGCTCCCGGAATTACTTGTGTGTCAGGTGCAATGTTATTGTTAACTCATGCTCCCGAATATGGAGAAAACGGTGTTGTAGTTATGGGTGATGTTGCTGTAACTCCGGTTCCTGATGCAGATCAATTGGCACAGATTGCTATTTGTACTGCTAATACGGCTAAAGCTGTTGCAGGTCTTGATCCGCGCGTTGCCATGCTGAGCTTCTCAACTAAAGGTTCTGCTAAACATGAAGTGGTAGATAAAGTGGTTGAAGCATTGAGAATTGCTAAAGAAATGGCTCCCGGTTTGAAGATTGATGGCGAACTTCAGGCAGATGCTGCATTGGTTCCACGCGTAGGTGCAAGCAAGGCTCCGGGATCTGAAATTGCAGGTAAGGCAAATGTATTGGTTGTTCCATCTCTTGAAGTTGGAAATATTTCTTATAAGTTGGTAGAACGTTTGGGACATGCAACTGCTATCGGTCCTATTCTTCAGGGAATTGCCCGTCCGGTAAACGATTTGTCACGCGGATGTTCTATCGATGATGTATATAAGATGGTAGCTATTACTGCTAATCAGGCTATTGCAGCTAAAGAACAAAAATAATAAGAATATGAAAGTTTTAGTACTTAATTGTGGTAGCTCATCTATCAAATACAAATTATTTGAGATGAATACGAAAGAAGTCCTTGCACAAGGCGGAATTGAAAAAATCGGTTTGAAAGGCTCTTTCTTGAAATTGACTTTACCTAACGGAGAAAAGAAGATTCTTGAAAAAGATATTCCGGAACATACTGTTGGCGTAGAATTCATATTAAATACTTTGACTAGCCCTGAATATGGTGCTATCAAATCTTTGGATGAAATTGAAGCGGTAGGTCACCGCATGGTACATGGTGGCGAACGTTTCAGCAAGTCTGTGAAATTGGATAAAGAAGTGTTGGATGCGTTTGCTGCATGCAATGACTTGGCTCCGCTTCACAATCCTGCAAACTTAAAAGGTGTAAACGCTGTTTCCGCTATTCTTCCTGATGTTCCTCAGGTAGGAGTATTTGATACTGCATTTCATCAGACTATGCCTGATTATGCATACATGTATGCAATTCCTTACGAATTGTATGAAAAATATGGTGTACGTCGTTATGGTTTCCACGGAACTTCCCATCGCTATGTTTCTCAACGTGTGTGTGATTTCTTGGGTATTAAGCCTGAAGGAACTAAAATCATTACTTGCCATATTGGTAACGGTGGTTCTATCTCTGCAATTAAAAATGGTAAATGCGTAGATACCAGCATGGGGCTTACTCCATTGGAAGGTCTTGTAATGGGTACTCGTAGTGGTGATATAGATGCAGGTGCGGTTACATTCATCATGGAAAAAGAAGGTTTGACTCCGACAGGCGTTTCTAACCTTTTGAATAAAAAGAGCGGTGTACTTGGTGTTTCCGGAGTTTCAAGCGATATGCGCGAATTGGATGCTGCAAGCAAAGCAGGTAATCCGAGAGCACAGTTGGCAGAAAAAATGTATTTCTATCGCATTAAAAAATATATCGGTGAATACGCTGCTGCTTTGGGTGGTGTTGATGTAATAGTCTTTACCGGTGGTGTAGGTGAGAATCAATGGGAATGTCGTGCGGCCGCTTGTGAAGGATTGGAATTTATGGGCATTAAGCTTGATGATGCTGTTAATGCAAAAGTTCGTGGTGAAGAAGCTGTTATTTCGGCTGCCGATTCAAAAGTAAAAGTAGTTGTTGTTCCTACTGATGAGGAATTGATGATTGCTTCCGATACAATGAATATAGTAAAAGCATAAAAATTGGCGATGTTTTTAGGGGGGATAATGGGGGATGCATCCGGTAACACGGTTGCATCCCCTTCTCTTTTTTTATTTTTCTGCCCATTCAAGTATAGTTGGGCTTTGCACGTTTACTCCGAATAAATGAGCTTTAGCTAAGATGTTTCTTGCCAGCTGTGCTTTATACTCTTCCGGTGCATAACGGAAATAAGCTTCTGCGGCTCTGACGTGGGCTGCATCGGGTATTGGGAATTCCCGCAATTCGGGTATTCCGAACTCGGAAGTATCCAGCTCTTTACGATCTTTTGTTGATAATCTGTCTGAATTCATATTTTTCATTAAGTTGTAAATAAGGAGGTTATTAATCACTTTCTATTCACAACAAAATGAGTTGTTTAAGGTTTACTTGACAGCTCTATTTTTCAAACGTCAAGTCGTTTGTTACAATCGACTTGATGTTTGTTCATAAACAACCTGTTGTTTTTTATAAATGACCTGTCGTTTGTAAAGTTCCGTTAAGACGGTTTGTATGGATGAATAAAACCTTACTTTTCAGCCGATTCTCCTTCTATGAAGTTATCCAATACGAGGTTTTCTCCGTCGAATACCGCATAAGAGAATTGATTGATCCAATCTCCTAAAATTAATATGCGGGAAGAACGGCTTAACATCAAATCAAGTAAAATGTGGCGATGACCGTAGATGAAGAAATTAATATCGGGATGGGTTTTCAGGTATTCTTTACTATAAAGAACCAAATACTCCTTATCTTCTCCCATATATTCCGGTTCATTTCCATTCATTCGCTTTTGGCGGCTGTGCTTTGCCCATCTTAAGCCCATTTCCAAACTCCAACGGGGATGTAAGTTTGAGAATAAGGTACGTAAAGTTGTGCTGTGGAAGCAAGCTCTCAGAAATTTGAAAGAAGTATCCGGATCTCCTAAACCGTCACCATGCGCCAAGTAGAATTCTTTTCCGTAGATTTCGGTGGTGAGTGGCTGTCGATGGATAATCATTCCGCATTCTTTGGAGAAGTAATCGGTACACCACAAGTCATGATTACCTATAAAGAAGTGTACTTCTACGCCCATATCCGTTAATTCGGATATTTTTCCAAGAAAACGGGTGAATCCTCTCGGTACAACAGTTTTATATTCGTACCAGAAGTCGAACATATCTCCGAGCAAGTAAATCGCAGATGCCTCATATTTGATGCTATCCAAGAAGTTTACCAACCGGCGTTCGTGTGTCCGTTCGTGTTCTATGGCTCGCGAACCGAGATGTGCGTCAGATAGGAAATAGACTTTCTTCATAAGCTGTTTTCTGTTCTGTTACAGGAATCCGAGTTCCAGTTTCGCTTCTTCACTCATCATGTCTTTGTCCCATTCGGGTTCAAAAACCAGATTAATGGTAGCGGAGTTTACACCTTCCACGGATTCAACTTTTTGACGGACATCCTCAACAATGAAATCGGCAGCCGGACAATTCGGGGCTGTGAGTGTCATGTCGATAGAAACGTTCCCGTCATCTTCAACGTCAATCTTATATATCAAACCAAGATCATATATGTTCACCGGAATTTCAGGATCATATACAGTCTTAAGCATTTCCACTATTTTTTCTTCTGTTTCAAAACGTGTTGCCATACATTCATGTTTTTACTACTTGTTCACAAAGATAATATAAATCTTTTATAGTTTGCATTCGTCAGAGTAACTATAAAATGTTCCGTCGCAAACAATAACATGGTCTGAAACACAAATGTTCATCATTTGGGCAGCCTGTTTCACTTGTTCGGTCAGCCGGTTATCGTGTGTGCTGGGCTGTACATTCCCCGACGGATGATTGTGACAAAGAATAATCTGGGTAGCCCGTTGTAAGAGTGCTTCCCTTAATATACTGCGTACATCGACTGATGTTTCATTGATGCCTCCGCTGCTCATTTTTACTTTATCTATGATTTTGCAGGCGGGATTGAGTAGCAATATCCAGAACTCTTCGGTGGGAAGGTCACAGAGTATAGGGTGAAATAGCTTATAAACATCGGTGGAGCAGGAAATCATTTTTCGTTCCGTAATCTCTTCCGATTTTCTTCTTTTGCCTAATTCCGATGCAGCCATAATGGTAATGGCTTTTGCATTGCCTATGCCTTTGAACCGGCATAACTCATCTACCGATTGCTTTCCTAATGTGCTTAGACTGTTGCCACATGAAGCCAATACCCTTTGCATCAGTTCCACGGCAGTTTCTTCCGTGTTGCCGCTTCCTATCAGAATAGCCAACAGCTCTGCATTAGTGAGGGCATCGATCCCTTTTTCAAGCATCTTCTCGCGTGGTCTGTCGGTTTCCGCCCACTCATTGATGCAGAGCTTGTGTTTATTTTCCATATTGGAGTAACAGCCTTTATTTATTCGGAAATGATTTCAAATATTTCCACATCTCCTTCAATCTTTATATCGGTAGCGCCTTTGGCAACATCTGCTTTGAGGAAAGGAGAGTCGATGGTTGTTTCCGATAATAATGTCCCGTCTGCTGCCAACTGTTTTAGTTTCGCAACTTTTCCTGACGGACAGAGTTTTAGAAGCATGGTGTAGCTTTTAATATTTTCAGGGATTCCGAATGAAAGAACACTCTTATTAATGAATGAAGTGCCCGGATTTTTGTCAAATGCATAGAGTACTTCCTTCATGTTTTCTGCTTCGATGCGGAATCCGAGCTTCTCTGCTTTAACCGGGTTAACATCAAATGAACGAACTGCTGCCCAGCTTGTTTTAGGAGATTCGAGTTTTTTCAGCCTGATATATCTGGCCTCTATGGGTTCTCCGTTCCAATTGATTATGTATTGTTTTTGAAGGCTGTCCGTGAGTGCTGTCCATGTTTTGCCGTTTGCTGAATATTCAAGTATGGCGTGGTCAAAATAGTCCACATCATCTGTCGAGTTTCTTCCTTGAAGAATGGCTATTTCGGAAACATTTCTTATACATCCGAGGTCGGCTCCGATCCAGTCACCTGTTTTTTGTGAGTTTCCCGATGTGTAGAATGTGGTGGAATCATTGTCGAACATTAGTTTGCTCTGTGTAGTTCCGAGGTTATTGAATGTGCCTATTCCTTTATAAGATGACGGTATTTCTCCGGTAAGTTTCGTGTAGAATGCGGATAGCATATCATCCATTGCATTCTCATAGAACGGTTGAAGTTTCATAGTGCCGGACTTGTGGGCTTCATAAGCCTTTCTGTCTTCTTCACTCATCAAGTTCTCTACATACATTGTCCAGAATTCAGCATTACCGGCTGTTTGGGTGCGTTTAATGATTTCAAGGGCTCTTTTTCCTCTAGTACCAAGCTTGCCAAATTCTTTGAGCCACGGACGTAGTTCTCCGAGGAGTGCCTTGTTGGTGCATCCTTTTTCCATAATGGCAGGAACTTTTTCTATTTTTTCAAACTCTTTCAGAAGCGCGTTGAATTGTTCTTCTGTGTAGTTCCCGATTCTGAATGTCTCGGTTTCCCATGACTCGGCTCTGCGGTAGCCTGTCTCTGTGTCACATGAGTGGATTGCGAAAGTTCTGTAAGCGTCTTTCACTTCGGGCGTAAGTTCGGCGAGACCTCTTTCCCAATTATCAATGGGATTATATTCCGCAATGTTCCATGTATAGTCTGCAACTCCGTAAAGTGCCAGTTTGGATGCTTCCCCATGTTCCATCGGATTACTTGCAAATCCACAAAAATCATTGGCTGTCAGGGTGGTTTCCAAACCATAAACAGGACCTTGCATAATGATGTGGCGTGCATAATCGGTAACCGGGTAGTTCCACCAGTAAAATGCTGGTCTTTTGATTCTGGAATTAACCCAGTCTAAAGTTTCTTTTGTAAGGTCGCTGCACACTACATCTCCTGTCCAAAATACTTTAACAGAAGGATCGAGCGTTTTTCCGTAGATGCTGAGGCTTCCCTGTGGTGTGGGATCTGCCCAAAGCTTGGAATAGTCGGTGGGACATACAACCAAAGAGGCTACATCTCCTTTGGCTTTCACAAAGTCTTCATTCAACTTGTTTAAAAGTTCGGTTTGCTTCACGGGATTTGTTCCCTCGCCCGAAATATCATCAAAGAAGATTGCGAATGAGCGTACTCCGAGCTTGTACATCATCTCAAATTTGTTTACGAGGTTGTTATAATCTTCTTCGTTCCATTTGATGTCTTGTCCCGGGTGGATGGCCCACACGAAATCTACTCTGTTCCGGTTACAAGCCTCTACCAGTTCTTTAATATTCTTTGCTTCTTTTTCCGGATATGGAAGCCGCCAGTTAGGGCAACTATGGTAAGGATCGTCTTTGGGGCCATAAAGATAGCTGTTCATTTTAAACTTGCCGTAGAAGTCGATGAGTGACATCCTTACTTCGTGTGACCAAGGTGTGCCGTAAAATCCTTCAACTACTCCTCTGTAAGGAATGTTCGGATAGTCATTAATTTCCACGTATGGAAGTTTACCTTCGGCAGCGACCGGGCTTCCGACAATCTGTTTAAGTGTTTGAATGCCATAAAAAGCTCCTCTTTCATCATATCCGGTAATGGATATTCCTTTCTTGTTTATACTCAGCATGTATGCGCCTGACAGGTCTTTTACTCCGAGTTTGGCAGCCTCCTTCGAGCCGAAGTCTATGGTAAGTTTCACTCCTTTTTTACCAATGGATATGAATCCGAGATCTTCTGAAAATCTTTTCCGGTTGTCTTTCACGCGTATTCCCTCGGAAATGTCGAGTTTACCGCCTTCACTGACAATGAGGCTGTGTGGGGTGGGATTGATGATTATCCCTTTATGGTCCAAGGCTTTTCCCGATACCATTTGAACATCCTGTGACTCCGATCTCTGTGTTGCTAAATCAAAATCGCTTTCTTGTGCAGAGAGATTTCCGCAAACGAGAAATCCGGCGATTAATGTTGCCAGTAGCTTTTTATTGTTTTTCATTTTTAAAGAGTTGGTATTATTCTACAAATGTAACATTTTAATTTATTTTCTTATTAATATCTGCCGAAACTCTGAATAAAGTATCGAAAATAAGGTTGTTGTATCTCCGTTGGGAACTGATTATTTTATATAGATTATAAGGGGTAAATTACAAATTTGTCATTTCGGTGAGAATCAATTACTTCCCTTTTCTTAACACGCCCATATGACGTATAAAGGGGGGTGCACGAAAAGTTGTGACATGAAACGTCCTGTTGTTTTGCGCAAATTTGTCATAGGTCTTGCATAATCTATGGTGAGACGGTGTACACTGATTGTCTTGTTAGTGTACACTGACTTGTCGGTTAGTGTACACTGTCCCAGCAGTCAGTGTACACTGTCAGGCTAAGATGTGCCGACGTTTTTCTTTAGTTGTCCTGACGAAAATATTAATTGTCTCGTTTGGTATGGATAGTTTACGGCTTGAATGAAATAAACTACCTGTTATTTGTAGAAATTTTTATTGAAAGCGGAAAATTCATCCTTGCCGAGTACTGCTCTTTGCCACCATGCGCGGAGAAAACCGGTTCCGTAACCGATTAGCTGGATGAATGAAGCAGCAATGGAGATAAGACCTATCTTCATACTCTTGTTTTGCAAGCTCGAATCAATAAAGATGAGCAGACAGAATAGCAGGAGAGGAGCAAGCCCGAAGATTGTAAAGGCGCAACCTATCAGCAAAAGGAATACTCCCACGGTGAAAATTGCAGGGAGCAGATGCACCAATTTCAATGATTCCGGATATTTTTTGTATAGATTGATGCGTGCAATGCCAGAATTGTGTACTTGTTTAAAGAACTTCTTCAAGTCCGTGCGCCTTTTGTGGTAAACCCATGCACCGGGAAACAGGCGGCAGGCGTAACCACCTTTAAAAATGCGTATGCTGAAATCAATATCTTCGCCAAAGCGCATTTTCGAGAATCCTCCCAAAGCCCGGTACGTTTCTCTCCTCACTCCCATATTGAAACTGCGGGGATAGAACTTATCCATTTTCTTCTTACCACCCCGTATGCCTCCCGTGGTGAAGAAAGAAGTCATGGCATAGTTGATAGCTTTTTGCATGTTGGTGAAAGAGAAATGTGCCCTGTCGGGACCTCCGAAAGCATCGGCAGGAGAGTCTGCCAATTCCTTTTCAACAGCTTCGAAATAGCCTTCGGGAATAATGCAGTCCGAATCGAGTATGATTAGATAATCGCCCTTGCTTTTTTCCGCACCGAAGTTACGTGTCTGCCCCGGACCGGAATTAGGCTTTGTGAAATAATGTACATCCAGCTTACCTGCGTATTTCCCGGTAACTTCTTTGCAGGGTACGGAAGAACCATCTTCTATGACAAGAACTTCAAAGCTTTTATAACTCTGACGGGTTAGGCTATCAAGTAATTCGTCCACTTCGTCGGGACGATTATAAACCGGAATGATTACTGAATAGAACATGGATTTGTGCGTTATTTCTTTGTGGCAAAGATAAAGAATAAAACTAAAAGAGTAAGAACCCGTTGGTAATTTGTTATCTTTGTTCCTGCTAAAAGATATAATTAGGATGACTTTAAACGCTATCGAACCTAAATCAAAGATGTGGAACTTGTGGCATGGTTGCCATAAGTTAAGCGCAGGGTGCAAACATTGCTACGTCTATCGTGGCGATTCAAAACGGGGCATTGATAGCGGTGTAATTACCAAAACAAAGAATTTTGACCTTCCTGTGCAAAAGAAACGTAACGGTGAATATAAGATTCCTTCGGGTTCATTGGTTTATACCTGCTTTACTTCCGATTTCTTTTTGGAGGAGGCGGATGAGTGGCGCAAAGAAGCATGGGAGATGATACGGACTCGCAATGATTTACGATTTATGATGATTACCAAACGCATCGACCGTTTGCATGAATCTTTGCCGGATGATTGGGGTGATGGATATGAGCATGTAATTATCTGTTGCACTGTTGAGAATCAGGAGAGAGCCGATTACCGTTTGCCTATCTACAAGGAGGCTCCGATTAAACACAAGATTATTATTTGTGAACCGATTTTGGAACGGATTGATCTAAGTAAATACAATATCGGTTCATGGGTTGAACAAGTGGTTGTCGGTGGAGAGTCGGGCTATGAAGTCCGCCCGTGTAATTTTGAGTGGGTTATGGAACTGCATAACTTATGTGCGGAACAAAGAGTTTCGTTTTGGTTCAAACAAACCGGATCCAAATTCATCAAAGACGGCAAGTTGTATAATGTTAACCGTATGTTGCAGCATTCCCAGGCTCGAAAAGCCGGGATAAATATCTAATCTCTTTAATTCATCCACTTTGGTTCAACAATTAATTTAGTATCTTTGTTAGAGTGAGATATTCAAAATTAATTGGCTTATGAAAAAGAAAGGATTCATTTCGTGCTTATTGCTGTTGGCAGGAGCCTTTGCATGGCAGACTTCCAGGGTGGAGGCTTGTAGCCGTGCCGTGTATGTCGGTCCGGATGATTTGGTAATAACAGGTCGCACTATGGACTGGAAAGAAGATATCGGCAGTAACCTGTGGATATTCCCAAGAGGAATGCAACGTGCCGGTTATGATAAGGAGAATACCATTAAATGGACATCTAAATATGGAAGCCTTGTTGCTTCGGCTTATGACTTCGGAACTTGTGACGGGATGAATGAAAAAGGACTGGTGGCTAGTTTGCTTGCCTTGCCCGAATCCGATTATACCCGTCCAAACGATAATCGTCCTGTGATGGGAATAGGTATCTGGACGCAATATGTTTTGGATAACTTTGCTACCGTCAGTGAAGCTGTGGATGAGTTGAAGAAAGAAACTTTCCGTATCTATGCACCGAAGATGCCCAACGGAGCAAGTTCGAACATGCATCTTGCTATTACAGATCCTACCGGAAACAGTGCTGTTCTGGAATACCGTGACGGTAATCTGAATGTTTACGAAGGTAAGCAATATCAGGTAATGACTAATTCACCTTTTTATGATGAACAGTTGGCTACGAATGACTATTGGAAAAGCGTGGGCGGGTTGGATATGCTTCCCGGAACCAATCGTTCGTCCGACAGGTTTGCCCGTGCATCTTTTTATATTAATGTAATCCCGAAAACAGAGAACATCCACGAAGCCATTGCCGGAGTTATAGGTGTGATGCGCAATGTATCTGTTCCATTGGGAATAAGCACTCCCGATAAACCGCATATTTCTTCTACCCGTTGGCGTTCTATTTCCGACCAAAAGAATAAGGTTTATTATTTTGAATCCACGCTAAGTCCAAGTACATTCTGGGTGGATTTGAATAAAGTGGATTTCAAGCCGGGAGCAAAAGTAAGGAAGCTCGATTTGGTACATGGAGAGATATATGCCGGAGAAGCATATAAGGATTTTAAAGATAGCAAGCCTTTTGTGTTTTTGTTTGAAACGCCTGCCGCATGACAACACATAATATAATTAAAAAAGCTGCTTCGAACATCGGAGCAGCTTTTATATATCTGAATGTTTACTTACCGTTTAAGCCTTTACGCGACCTACATAAGAACCGTCTCTTGTGTCAATTTCGATAGTTTCTCCTTCGTTGATGAACAATGGAACACGAACTTCTGCGCCTGATTCAACTGTTGCAGGCTTGGTAGCATTTGTTGCTGTGTCGCCTTTTACTCCCGGTTCGGTATAAGTAACTTTCATCTGAACTTTAACAGGAACATCGGCATAAAGAACTGTTTCTGTTGAAGCATCGGATACGACTTCTACAATCATTTCTTCTTTTAAGAAGTCAACGCCATTGATTAAATCGTGAGCGATAGGGTGCTGATCAAAGGTTTCCTGATTCATGAAGATGAAATCTTCTCCTTCTTTATATAAGAATTGGTAAGGACGGCGTTCTACACGTACGTCTTCCAATTTTTCACCGATATTGAAACGGCGTTCAAGAACATAACCGCTAACTACATCTTTCAACTTCGTACGCATAAAGGTGTTACCTTTTCCCGGTTTTACGTGAAGGAACTCAATACAGAAGTAAAGTTTGCCATCCATGCGGATGCATGTTCCGTTCTTAATGTCTTGTGCATTAATCATACTTTCTTTTCTTTTTTTATATTGTTATTAATATTGTCTCTCGTGGGTTTCGGGTGCAAAAGTAATCTAAATCAATAAAAAACGCAAAATCTTTTGACTAAAAAAGACTTATCTCTTGGTTAATTTAAAAAAAGTGTCTATTTTTGCAGCCCGATTACGTAGAAATAATAACATAAAACAAGATACAGTAATGAAAAGAACATTTCAACCCTCTAACAGAAAGAGAAAGAACAAACACGGTTTCCGTGAGAGAATGGCAACTGCTAATGGCCGCAGAGTGTTGGCTGCACGTCGTGCTAAAGGAAGAAAGAAATTAACCGTTTCTGACGAGTATAACGGAACAAAGTAATTGTTTCTACAATACGGTGAGAAATAGAAAAGGGGGTGAATTTAATATTCATCCCCTTTTCTATTTTTATTTTCTTGTTATTACCATTCAATGAACTTGCCACGTGCTTTGCGCTTTGCCAATTCTTCATTCAGGAACTTCTGTCTGTCTTTGGCTATGTAGCGGCGTGCAAAGATATTCGGCACGGCAACTCCGAGTGCAATGCAGACAATAATCAGTGCGGAAGTGATACCATTGGAGAAAGCATTGGTTACTTCCCCTACCACGCCTTGCATGTTGATAAGTGCCATTAACGAACGATACATTAATACACCTGGAATCATTGGAATCACAGAAGGTATGGAGAGTACGTGATTGGGGACATGAAACCAATGAACTGCTTTAACAGCAAGCAGACTGACAACGAAACTACCCATAAACGAACCGATAACAGGACCGTAGCCAAGTTCGAAGTTTACAAAGTTACGTGTACAAACAGCAATGATACCACCAACAGCCACTACCCAAAGCAGGCGGCGCTGAATATTGAATATCATGGAAAAGCCTATGGCTGCAATGGCTGCTGCCAATGCATAAGTCAGATAAGTATCATGTGGAACCATGCTTAACTCGCTGAACTTCTGGTCAATGGTTACATCCTCCATAACAAGAAGGCGCATGGCGAAAGCGATACCGAACGTCATTGCACCTACCATCATCACAGTATTGGCTGCACGGGTGATACCTACCAATAGATGATTGTCAATCATATCGTCCACAAAGTTAATAAGCGGCACTCCCGGAACAATAAACAATGCACAGGCAAGTAACGGGTGATATGGGGTAGCCGATAATCCCGTATAAGCTGAGGCATAAGCCAAACAGGTTGCGGCAAACGCGGCGAGAGCGATACTCATATAAACATTCATGCCGAATTCGATGCAACGTGCGCGTACGCGGAAACCGACAAAAGCACAAATTGAGGCAAAAAGAAAAGCAATCCAGTCGCTGCCGAACAGCTTACAGAATCCTCCACAGGCAAACCCTGCTCCGATGGCAACTATATAAGGTATGTAATTGCGCGGTTTGTTGGCAATCTTTGTTAGCTCTTCCTCGTATTGGTCTAAGGAATAATCCTTTTCAATCGCGTGCCATGACAGTTTGCTGATTTGTGAAATAGCAGTCATGTTAATACCATGTTTCTCACACTTCTGGAACTTGGAGAAAGAGTGTTTTTCGTCACTCACATTCACCATTAGCATAGTCCACCGGATATCAATGTGTAATTTGTCTTCGGGAATGCCTAGATAGGCTGCTACGCGTTTCATGTTTCGTTCAATGCGGTTAGTGTCCGCTGCGCTCTCCATGAGCAGTTTACCGGTGCGGAGCAAGAGATCCAGTTTACGTCTTAATAGCAATATCTCTTGTTCGTTCGTTGTCTCGTTTGTCATTTGCTCTCGTTTTGTTAATCCTGAATATTATACCTGAACTTTTTCGGGCTGCAAAGGTATAAAAAAATCTGTGACATTTAGTTGTAACCGGTTGTGCTTTATGAGAGGAAACGATATTTAAGATTAAATGTAGGAATGGAAGCGAAATTATCGTATCTTTGGCCCCGGAATAATTTGTTATGTATGACATTTAAAGAATTCTTTTCATTTAAGAATAACCGTTTCTTTTGGATAAACATCATTTTAATGGTGGTTGTCTGTTGTGTGTCGCTTTGGGGAGTGCTAAAGTGGTTGGATGACTATACCCAGCATGGCGAATCGGTTACGGTTCCCAAAGTAAGCGGTATGTTTGTAGATGAGGCTGTTTCAATCTTTAATAAAGAAGGATTGGTCTGTGCAGTGGTCGATTCGAGTTACCGCAAGGGAGTTGCTCCGGGGAGCATTCTCGATCAAAGTCCTGTGGCAGGAATGAAAGTAAAAGCAGGAAGAACCGTTTATCTGACAATAAATTCATTAAGTGTTCCTTTGCAGGCTGTGCCTGATGTAGCCGATAATAGCTCTGCCCGTCAGGCGGAAGCTAAATTACTTGCGGCAGGGTTTAAGCTGACCGATAATGAATTGATTGCCGGTGAAAAAGATTGGGTTTATGGAGTGAAGTACAATGGTCGTCGTCTTGGTTTTGGCGAAAAAGTTCCCACAGGAGCAAAGCTGACTTTGCTTGTAGGAAGCGGAGAGCGCGAAGCTGTGTCCGATAGTCTTGGCGCAGATACCCCTTCGTCCGGTGAGGATGCCGTGGTAGACGATTCTTGGTTCTGATACGTAAATCATTCATAATGGCAGATTACTTAGAAGATATAGATGATTCTGTAGATGATGTGGAGCCTGTAGGCGATTCGCCGGAACTATATGAACATTTTCGTGTAGTAGTGGATAAAGGACAGTCTCCCGTCCGTGTTGATAAATATCTTTTCGAACGCATTGTCAATGCTTCGCGAAACCGTATTCAAAAGGCTGCTGAAGCCGGTATGGTAATGGCGAACGGTAAATCGGTGAAGAGCAACTATAAAGTAAAACCTTTGGATGTGCTCACCGTTATGATGGATCGCCCGCGTTATGACAATGAAATTGTACCCGAAGACATTCCCCTTAATATTGTTTATGAAGACAAAGACCTGATGGTAATAAACAAACCGGCAGGGCTGGTTGTGCATCCCGGTTGCGGAAACTATCACGGCACTTTGGTCAATGCAATAGCATGGCATTTAAAAGATAATCCCGATTATGATCCTAACGATCCGCATGTAGGTTTGGTACATCGCATTGATAAAGATACTTCCGGTCTTTTGCTTATAGCTAAGACTCCCAATGCAAAAACTCATTTGGGCTTGCAGTTTTTCAATAAAACGACCAAACGCAAATATCAGGCATTGGTGTGGGGAACAGTAGAGAATGATGAAGGAAGAATTGAAGGCAATATAGCCCGTAATCCTAAAGACCGCATGCAGATGGCGGTATTCTCCGATCCCGAGATAGGCAAACATGCCGTTACCCATTATAGAGTATTAGAGCGTTTGGGATATGTAACGCTGGTGGAATGTGTACTCGAAACCGGAAGAACGCATCAGATACGTGTACACATGAAGCATATCGGTCATACCTTGTTCAATGACGAACGCTATGGCGGACATGAAATCTTAAAAGGAACTCATTTCAGCAAATATAAGCAATTCGTAAACAACTGTTTTGATACTTGCCCCCGTCAGGCACTCCACGCCATGACACTTGGTTTCGTTCATCCTACTACGGGTGAAGAAATGTTCTTCACGTCAGAACTTCCTCAGGATATGAGTGTTCTGATAGAAAAATGGAGAACTTATATTTCAAATCGTGATATAGAATGAAACGGAACATTGCCATAGTAGCAGAAGATAAAGCCTATGCTCATGAGCTAGCGGCTTTTTTTGATGAAAACAGATATAATTCTTATGTTATACTTGTAGACCGTCCATGTTGGACAGCTTTGCTGTCTGACGGCGCCAGAACTGTAGTTGATAAGAATGACTTCAGCTTTTTTACCGATGAAACATGGGTGAAACCGGACTTTGCTTACATCGCTACCCATACTTATGGAAGCGGTGGAAAGTTACAGGGTTATTTTGATTTGCAGAAAATTCCTTATTCTTCGTCAAATCTGTTGGTTTCTGCGATTTCTTTTAATAAATTTGCATGTAATCAGTATTTAAAAGGTTTCGGGGTACGTGTGCCCGAAGGCTTGGTATTGAAAAAAGGATATGAAATATCCGCAGAAGATGTTGCCGAAAAAATAGGCTTTCCCTGTTTCGTGAAGCCTAATGAAGGAAGTGACAATGCTGCCGTTATGAAAGTAGACGGGAAAGAGGGAATGTGGCAGGCTATTGCAAATGCTTTCAGATATTCGGATGAGGTTTTGATTGAACCAGCCGTAGAAGGAACGGAAGTAGAATGTGCCTGTTATAAAACAAAGAAAAAAGAAGGATTATACCTTTCTGTTTCTTTGTCCGAAGATGTGGAAAGACGCATCAGGATGCTGACATCTGTTATTTATGATATTCTCGGTTGCTCGGGGATGGTCGTAATAAAATATATTGTAGACATAGATAATAAAATAAACTTATTGAGAATAAATGCCACTCCTCGGATAACCGCTGAAGGCTTTATTTGCCGGCAGGCTATTGAAACCGGACGGGACATGAAGGAGGTGATGACAGATATTATAGAGAATAAATTCATATAATTATGGAAAAGCACGCAGAGTTTGACGAGATTCGTCCGTATCACGATGAAGAGCTTCCTCAAGTATTTGAAGAGCTGATTGCCGACCCGCAGTTCCAACATATTGCAACCGTTGCCATGCCCGGAATACCTTTTGAAGTCTTGGCACAAGGTATGCGCCAATGTAAAACCAAATCAGAGTTTCAAAAGAACTTCGGTTATAAGATACTATGGAACATTGCCAAGTCTTGCTGTGACGGGCTGACACTCGACCATACTGCGATTAAAGACAAAAAACTGGCTTATACATACATATCCAACCACCGGGATATAACCCTTGATTCGGGATTCCTTTCGGTTTTGCTTGTAGATCAGGGAATGGATACGGTAGAGATTGCAATAGGAGATAACCTGTTGATCTATCCCTGGATTAAGAAGTTCGTCCGTACCAATAAATCGTTTATTGTTCAGCGTGGGTTAAGTATGCGCCAGCAACTAGAGTCTTCCCAACGCCTTTCACGTTACATTCATCATACCATTACGGATAAGAACCAATCTATCTGGATTGCACAACGCGAAGGACGTGCCAAAGATTCGAGCGACCACACGCAGGAAAGCCTGTTGAAGATGCTTGCCATGGAAGGGGGAGAGGGAGATGCCATTGAGAGATTGCTATCGCTGAATATTGCTCCGCTATGTATCTCTTACGAATATGATCCGTGCGATTACCTGAAAGCAAAAGAGTTCCAGTTGAAACGTGATAACCCCGATTATAAGAAATCGGTAGACGACGATTTGCTGAACATGGCGACCGGGATAACCGGATATAAAGGAAGGGTACATTTTAAGGTTGCTTCCTGTATCAATGAAGAACTGCTGAAGGTGGAGGATAATTTGTCTAAGCAAGACTTGTTCACCAGCGTGGCGGTAATCATTGATAAAGCCATTCACAGCAATTATACTCTTTATGCAGGCAACTATGTTGCTTACGATTTACTCTTGGGCAATGGTGAGTTTGCCGGTAAATACACGGAACAAGAGAAAGCACACTTTGAAGAATATGTGCAAAAGCAACTCGATAAAATAGATATTCCAAACAAAGATATTCCTTTCTTGAAAGAAAAGATATTATATATGTATGCCAATCCGTTGATTAATTACTTGGAAGCAACCAAATGAGAAGACGGTCTTTATACATAATATGTTTGCTGTGTGCAGTGCTTTTGCAGTTCTCCTGCAAAGATGATGCCTACACATATCCTCCCGTTCAACTGGAATTTGTTTGTGCCCATATGGATGAAACAGGAACAGTCGATTATTTCCTGAACGATGACGGCAAAGCGTATTATGTTGACAATGCAGCCCGGTTTACCAAAATGCTTCCCGATACGGTTTACAGAATGATATGCAACTATGAAGTACTGAGTGCGGCTTCTTCAACCTCCAAAGGAAACGCCTTGGTTTATGCTTTGCAGCAAACGGTTTCTGTCATCCCGATCAGTGAGGAAAAGCTTGTGGGGGATATGAAAACAGATCCGGTGGAAGTGCAAAGCATCTGGAAGAAAAGTGCCGGATACATCAATATGGTGCTGCTGGTAAAGTCGCAGGATGGGAAACATTTGTTTCATTTCGTCGAGAATGGCATAGCGGATGAAGGAGGACGCAAAAGGCTGAGTCTTACTCTTTACCACGATAAGACGAATGATATTGAAGCCTATACCAAAAATGCTTATTTATCCGTTCCGCTTAATAAATATAAGGATGTGTTGACCGACGGCGATCTTATAGACTTTCATATCAATACACGCAGCGGGATGAAAACTTATAGTTTTACTTATTAAGAAATAAAAAGTATGAAACGTGTACTGTCTCTGTTATCTTTATTCTCTCTCATTTGTTTCTCATGCAATAAAGGTGATTATAAAACGATGGATGTAAATGATTTCGAATCTTTGATTAATACGGACGAAGTGCAACTCGTAGATGTGCGCACCGGGGTGGAATACTCGGAAGGACACATACCCGAAGCTATCAATATTAACGTAATGGATGACTCTTTCCGTACGCTGTCCGATTCTTTGCTGACGAAAGATGTCCCTGTTGCCGTTTATTGCCGCAGTGGAAAACGCAGCAAAGCGGCTGCCGACATACTCAGCAAAAAAGGCTTTAAGGTTTATGAACTTGCCAAAGGATTCAATTCATGGCAAGAAGCAGGTAAAGAGATTGTAAAGTAAATCCGGCTGTTTTATTCGTTTTTTTCTCCGTTCTCCCTTCCGAAGTTGCGGTATTCGGTGGGAGTTAGCCCTGTATGCTTCTTAAAGAGAGCAAAGAAATGTTCCGTAGAAGCATAGTTGAGATAGAAAGCTATCTCTTTTACAGACTGCGAAGTGCCGATCAATAACTGCTTGGCTTTCCTTAGTTTCAATTCCTGAAAATACTTTGCCGGGGCATACCCCGTGTAATCCTTGAATACTTTCCTGAACCATGAATAACTGATGTTCAGCTTCATGGCAAGCTCCATCGGATCGATATTTCTGCACACATTCTCATTCATGATAATCTTTGCACACTCTATCTTCTGGTCTATTTCTCCTGCTTCGAACAGTTTATTCTTTGAAATGGAAAGAATCATCCCCAATATGTGCATCACAATGCCTGCAAGATATTGCTGGCTCGAAATCTTATCGGCTTCCGCTACTTCTATGGCGCGGGTGAAGAGGTTGACCAGTTCTTCCTGAAGTCCCACTTCCAATATCTGGTTTTCCCGGCTTATGAATGAGTTGTCTATCATATTATCAATGATGGGACCTTCGAAGCCGATGTAATATTCATTCCACCCTGTTTCCTTCAGAGGGCGGTAAGTGTGCCATTGCCCGGGGAATAAAACCAAGATGCGCCCTTTGTTGATGTCGGTTCGCTTTGTGCTGTCCGACTCAAAAACGCCCCTCCCTTTGGTGATATAGACAAACTGATACTCGCGAAGCACACGACCTTTCTGTGCATTGAAGAAGTATCCCGAAGGATGGTCTTTCAAAGGATAGGGAGAGCCGGGACGGATGGACTGGAAACCTACGGTATTGACCGACAAGCCGAACTTATGGTCCATGTCGTTGACGATAAGGTATTTAAAATCTACGCCTAAATCATTGTAGCTTTCCATAGTAACCGGGTTCTGTGATTTGGATAACGCAAAAATAGGGATATTTTGCATATTATCTCTGTTTTATCCATTATAATTTGATGTTTCATAGGCAGTAATTAGGTGACTTGTGCCGTCTGATTAAATGTTTCATTGCAGTGGAACGTATGTTTCTCTGCAGTGAAACGTTTATTCCACTGCAGAGAAATGTACGTTCCACTGCAGTGGAATACTTAATATGGCGGGAAGAAAGTATTAATTAGTACCGAAAGAAGGGGGAATTAATAAGGAAAGGGCGCCAAAAAAGTCTTTTATAACTTTTTGACGCCCTTGTACTTATACTGAGATACTGCTTACTTCGGCAGATTGAACGCTATGGTCATTTCGTGCATTTGCTCTTGGCTCATGCCGTCGGGCTCAAAGCCCATGTTCTTGCAGTTGATATAGATTTGAGCCGATTTGCTGAGAACATCCACTTGGTCGAAAGCCTCCATGATGTCCGTACCTACGGCAAACACTCCGTGCTTTTCCCAAAGGGTTACATCATAGTCGTCGAGTTCTTTCAACGTGCCGTCGGCAAGTTCCACGGAACCGGGCAGTTGATAAGGGATGATTCCCACACCGCGCGGACAGAATGCCTTGGTTTCGGGAATCATGCTCCAAAGCAAGTTGGTCATGACGTCTTTTTGGAGGAACTTCTTGCTGTGGCTCATGGCTATAAGCTCAATGGGATGCGTGTGCAAGGATGCTTTGTAGGGGCTGCCTTTGCCAATCAGGTAGTTGTGTACACTGAGGTGGGCAGGAAGCTCGGATGTGGGCTTTACCGGTGCATCGGCTATCATCACATAGCTTGCACAGTCGTCGAGGATGCGGATGATAGAACCGTTTTCCATAGGCCAACGGGCAAGGTCGCGCATGCGTTTGTTCGTTCCTTTGCAAAAGAAGTAGCAGCCTTTCAGGTGGGGCAGGGTAACGCCGATGGGCATAACGTCACTGATAGGAGTCATTGTGCGGACTTCGTCATCTATATACTCGGTGATGTTTACGGTGATATTACCGCCATTACGTTCCGCCCAGCCTTTTTGCCAGAGGTATCCGGCTACTTCGGCCACTTTGTTCACTTCTTTAGCCAGTGCGGGACGGTTTTCTAATATTGATTTCATTCTGTTTATACTTAAAATTAATTGTTCTTTAGTTCTGTGCCATTGCCACTACGATGATAGAGGAAATGAGCACTGCAAGCCCGCATATAAGCACTCCGATGGTGGATGCGTTTACTCCTTTCCACTCTTTCAGTATGATTCCCCATACATTGGAGAAGGTTACGTTGAGAGACATCAGGATGCTCCATGAGAATGCCAGCAGGATGGGAGACTCGGATAGGAAGCTCTTTCCCATTTCCAATCCGAAGAACTGCGAATACCACAGCACTCCCGCCAATGCGCAAAATAAGATATTGTTTACCAGATCGCCGCCTTTCACGGAGAAGTATTCTTGCCCTGTCTTATTCTTTATGTTCTGCCAGATGCAATAAACGGCATTGGTAAAGAATCCCCCGAGGGTTACGAGGAAGATAACGGGCAAGCCTGCATAGAGCCCTTCCACTCCTTGGGCAAGGGCGGCTTCCTTGATGGGCGTTCCGGCTTCGAGCCCCAAAGCGAAGCAGGCACTCATCACACCGGCAAGCAGGGCAACGAGTAAGCCTTTGGTCAGCGCGAAGTCCTTGACGGCGGCTTTCTTTTCTTCTTCGCTCATGTTCTTTGAGCGCAGGCTTCCGGCATATCCGATGACGGCAATACCTGCAAGGGTGATGCACACCCCGATCAGCAAGGTCAGTCCCGCACCGTGAAACAAGTCTTCACCTGCGAAAATAGCGGGGAAAAGTGTTCCGAATCCTGCACAAGTGCCGAGTGCGATGCTTTGTCCCAAAGCTACTCCGAGGTAGCGCATGCTCAGTCCGAAGGTAAGCCCGCCTATTCCCCAAAGCACTCCGTAGATGATAGCCGGCATGGCGCCGCCCGAACTCCATAGTGCGCAAAGGCTGCTGCCTGCGGGGATGGCAAGCAAAGCTCCGAGCAAAGGAAATACCAACCATGCAAAGATGCCTTGCACCAGCCAGAAGCTTTCCCAGCTCCATTGCCTTACCTTGTTTATAGGTACATAAGAACTGGACTGCCCGAAGCTGCCCAGCGCTATGATGATTAATCCGATGAGAACATTCATAGTGATTAGTTTTTTAGTGATTAGTGTTTAGTGATTAATGATTAGCAGTACTAATCACTAATCACTAACCGCTAATCACTTTCTTTTAGAGGTTACTTCTGCTTCATACTTCTGTATCTCCGCGATGAATGCTTCGCCCACAGGTACGTTGTTCTTCAGACAGAACATGTCCCACACTGCATTCCACGGCAATGACTTGCTTTCTTCGAGCAGGGCAAGACGTTCGAACAACTGGTCGTTTGCTTCATAGCGGCGGAGCTGTGCAAGTGGTTCGAGCAGGGCTTGCATGAAGCACTTCTGTGTGGCACGACTACCCACTACATATGCACCGATGCGGTTGATGGAAGCATCAAAGTAATCCAGCCCGATGTTTACACGGTCGAGAGCGTTGCAGCGGATGATTTCTTTGGCAAGGTCGAGTGTATCATCGTTCATGATAGTCACGTGGTCGGAGTCCCAACGGATTGGACGGCTCACGTGTAGCATAATCTCGGGAGTGAAGAGCAACAAAGCAGAGATTTTGTCCGCAATGCTTTCTGTGAGGTGGAAGTGTCCTGTGTCTAAGGTCACCATCTTGTTGTTCTTCGCACCATAGCCCAGATAGAAGTCATAAGAGCCGACTGTGTAGCTTTCCGCTCCGATGCCGAACAACTTGGCTTCGATACAGTCTTTCATGTTATCGTATTTGGTAGCGAAGATTTCATCCAACGATTGTTTCAGTAGTTCGCGGTAGTAGAGACGGTTCACTGTCTGATCTTTGCTTCCGTCGTGAATCCAAAGGTTCATTACGCAAGGCGAGCCTTGATATACACCCATAGCTTCGGCAATGGCACGGCTGCGCTTGGTGTGCTCCACCCAGAAACCGCGTATCTCGGGATCGGGATTAGCCAATGACAGGCTTCCGCTTTTCGGATGGGAGAAAGAAGTGGAGTTGAAGTCCAGCTTCATGTTGTGTTCCTTACCCCATTCCATCCAGCTTTGGAAATGCTTCGGTTCTATCTCGTTGCGGTCAACGAACTTGCCGCCGAAGTCGCCATACGTGGCGTGCAGGTTCAAACGGTGAGTTCCCGGAATGTAGGAAGCCGCTTTGAGGATGTCGGCACGGAGTTCTTCCATGTTGCGTGCCTTGCCGGGGTGGTTGCCTGTGGCTTGGATACCGCCGGAGAGTTGACCGTCGGGGTTTTCAAAGCCTGTTACGTCGTCTGCCTGCCAGCAATGCAGGGAGAGGGAAATCTTTTGCAAGTCTTCGATAGCCTTGTCGGTGTCCACGCCAATGGCGGCATAACGTTCTTTGGCTATCTCATAAGCTTTCTGTACTAATTGTTCGTTCTTCATGATGTCTGTATGTTTTTAATGATTTAAATGTTTTCTCTATATATACTAAGGTAAGTTTCATAGCCTTCCTTCCATAAAGACTGTTCGGCGGGTTGGAATGTACTCACTGATACCGAGTTACTTATCATCTTCCGCATCTCGCCGATGCTGCCCACCATCCCGTCCGCCTTGGCTTGCAGCATGATGTTTCCGATAGCCGTAGCTTCCGAAGGTCCTGCCACGACAGGGATGCCTATGGCATTGGCTGTGAAGGTGTTCAGAAGGTTGTTCTTGGAACCTCCGCCTATCACGTGCAGCTTTTCGATGGGAAACGCAGCCAGTGATTGCAGGCTTCCAAGCACCTGACGGTATCTCAGCGCAAGGCTTTCAAAGATGCAACGGGTGATTTCCCCGTGGGTTTGCGGAACTGCCTGATTGGTTTCCTTGCAATAGCTCCGAATGGCTTCAATCATCGAAGCGGGATTGGCAAAGCAGGGGGCATCGGGATTAATCAGGCTGCGGAATGCCGGGGCGGCAAGGGCGGCATCTATCAGCTCCGGGTAAGAGTAATCGGTAGTTGCCTGCCACTCTTTGCGGCAACGTTCCAGCAACCACATCCCGCAGATGTTTTTCAGGAAACGGATCGTTCCTTCCACGCCTCCTTCATTGGTGAAATTGAGTCGGAAGCTCTCCTCGCCCGTCAATGGCTTGTCTGTCTCGATACCCATGAGCGACCATGTGCCGCTGCTCAGGTAGGCAAAGTTCTTTCCGTCGGCAGGCACGGCGGCTACCGCACTGGCTGTGTCGTGCCCCGCTACGGCAATGACGGGGACAGCTCCCATTCCCGTTTGCTTTTGCACATTGGCACTCAACGCACCTATCTTTGTACCCGGATAAACAAACCGCCCGAAATGACTTTCGCTTAGTTGCAATTCTTTCAGCAACTCCTGTTCAAACCGTTTTGTCTCGGGGTTAATCATTTGTGAAGTGGATGCAATGGTATATTCCGTCACCATTTCGCCCGTGAGCATGTAGGATAGCGCATCGGGGATGAACAGTATCTTGTCGGTCACAGGCAACACGGAAGAGTTGTTGCGGCGGATGGTATCCAGTTGAAACAGCGTGTTGAAGTTCATGAACTGTATGCCCGTCATTTCATACACCCGGTTGCGGGGTATTCTTTTAAAGAACTCTTCCTGTGCTCCCTCCGTGTGGGGATCGCGGTAACAATAGGGCTGGCGAAGCAACTCACCGTCCTTGCCTATGCACACAAAGTCCACTCCCCAAGTATCTATTCCGATGGATTCTATCACGGTTCCTTCGTTGGCAACCACCTTCAATCCGTCCACTATCTCTTGGTAGAGCGCGTAGATGTCCCAGTAAAAGTGCCCGTTTGTTTCGATGATGCGGTTGGGGAAGCGCGTCAGTTCCCTGAAGTTCACCCTCCCATCTGCGATGGTTCCTAAGATTGTGCGTCCGCTTGTTGCGCCGAGGTCTACGGCAAAGAAGTTCTTTTTATCCATTCCTTTTTGCTTATTTATGTTTTTCATTGGAAGCAAAAGTAACGGATTGGTGAGATACGGAGATTGTTTAAATTGATGTTCCGACTATCGGTTTTGTCATAGTTGATATGTTTTGCAACAGTTTAATGTAAAAACATCCCCTGCCTTGCACATATGTATTGCATTATAGGCAGGAGTGTTCTTTTATCTGCCGAACACCTGTTTCATCGGACGTCCGATCCATACTTGGGGTTGCTTAAGCCCGAAAATGTGGGCGATTGTGGATGCTACATCAAACTGCATCATGCTTATATCGTCGAACTGTACTCCTTTTTTGATATTCTTGCCGGATATGATAAAAGGAGTCTCCATTTCATTCATAGTCTTGCCGCCATGACCGTTTCCTATGCCTCCATGATCGGCTGTGACAATGAAAATGGTTTCTTTCAGCATACCTGCATCTTCAACAGCTTTGATAATACGCCCTATATATCCGTCGAGTTCTTTTAGTTTTGCATAATACTCCGGTGTGTCGTGACCTGCTGCATGACCGATATGATCGGGGTTGTCAAAACAAACAGCCAATAGAGTGGGATGTTTCTCTTTGATATATGATTCTGCCATTTCGCACAAAGCTTTCGGATGTTTGTTATAATCCGGCGCTTGCCGGTGGTAACTCAAAGCAAGGGTATCCACTAAATATTTAATTCCGTCCCATTCATACAAACAGCCTATTTCTGCTTTAGGGCGGTCATCACGGAGCAATTGGAAAACAGTGGGGAAGATGCCGTGTTGGTTTAGCACGCGTGAAGGTAGCTCGGGAGTTTTAGATCCCCATTCTGTATATCCATGCAATTCCGGCCCGGCTCCCATAAACATGGATGCCCAGTTGATAGCACTGGAAGAAGGTAGGGTAGAGCGTTTTTTTAAGGTATAAGCTCCGTTATTCATCAACTGTTTTATGTTGGGAATGTCAGCTTTGGGAACACTGTAAGCACCCCAACCGTCTAATCCGATTAAAACAACATGTTTTGCTTTGCTCCTTCCTTTGGAGTAACAGGATGGTGCGGTGAAAAACATGATTACTAAGATGAGTGCCGGTAAAATGAATGGTTTGTTCATAACTATGTAATATTTAAGGTTAAATATAGATTATAGCGTAAAGGTATATATTATTTAATGAACAGCACTCACTTTTAATGTTGTTTTTATACAACCGTGCAAGGAAAACGGTTAGATAAAACCATCTTTTTGCATAAAAACAATAAAATATTTGTGTTTTATGCATCATGTATTCAAAATAATGCATAAATTTGCCGCAGAATAAGAATAATTATACAGACATGAAGAACAAGAGTAACCGATTGGATGCCATAAAGATCATTATTTCCAGTCAGGAAGTGGGAAGCCAAGAGGAGTTATTGCAAGAACTGGCAAAAGAGGGCTTTGCGCTAACACAGGCTACTTTATCTCGCGATTTGAAGCAACTGAAAGTAGCCAAAGCAGCAAGCATGAACGGGAATTACGTGTATGTGTTGCCCAACAATACCATGTATAAACGTATGGTAGAACCTCACAGGGCAAGCGAACTGTTGATGCACAACGGTTTCATCTCCATCGCATTCTCTGCCAATCTGGCGGTTATAAAAACTCGTCCCGGCTATGCAAGCAGTCTTGCTTATGACATCGATATGCATGATTTCCCGGAAATACTGGGAACCATTGCAGGAGACGATACCATTATGATGGTACTGAAAGAAGGTTGTTCGAGTATGGAGGTAAAGAGTACACTTTCCATTCTTATTCCCAATATCGAATAATTTAATATTTTACATAGAATTTAGAAATGGACACAACTCAAATAGATGTTATGGTAGCCGACGCCTCACATGAGGTTTACGTTGACACTATTTTGGAGACAATAAGGAATGCTGCGAAGGTTCGTGGAACAGGTATTGCAGAACGTACTCACGAATATGTGGCTCAGAAGATGAAAGAAGGTAAAGCTATTATCGCCCTTTGCGATGATGTCTTTGCCGGATTCACTTATATCGAGTCATGGGGAAACAAGCAGTATGTAGCAACTTCGGGACTTATCGTACATCCCGATTTCAGGGGCTTGGGACTGGCAAAGCGCATTAAACAGGCTTCATTCCAACTGGCACGCTTACGATGGCCGAAAGCAAAGATATTCAGCCTTACCAGTGGAGCTGCCGTGATGAAGATGAACACGGAACTTGGATATGTACCTGTTACATTCAATGAACTGACCGATGACGAAGCTTTTTGGAAAGGTTGCGAAGGTTGCATCAATCACGACATATTGGTAACCAAGAACCGTAAGTTCTGCATCTGTACGGCAATGCTTTACGATCCGGAAGAACATAAAGAAGATAAAATATAAAAATAAGATAGCTATGGAACAGAAGAAAAAAGTAGTTGTAGCATTCAGCGGGGGGCTTGATACCTCATATACCGTAATGTATTTGGCAAAAGAGAAAGGTTATGAAGTATATGCTGCATGTGCAAATACAGGTGGTTTCAGCGAAGAACAACTGAAAACCAACGAAGAAAATGCTTATAAACTGGGAGCTGTGAAGTATGTAACTCTTGATGTAACTGAGGAATATTACGAAAAGAGTTTGAAGTATATGGTGTTCGGTAATGTATTGCGTAACGGAACTTATCCTATTTCCGTAAGTTCGGAACGTATATTCCAAGCACTTGCTATCTCACGCTATGCAAATGAGATTGGAGCGGATGCCATTGCCCACGGTTCCACAGGAGCAGGCAACGACCAGATCCGTTTCGACATGACATTCCTTGTAATGGCTCCGGGAGTGGAAATCATCACTCTTACCCGTGACATGGCTCTCAGCCGTCAGGAAGAAATTGATTACCTGAACAAGAATGGTTTCCCGGCAGACTTCGCCAAATTGAAGTACTCTTATAATGTAGGTTTGTGGGGAACGTCCATCTGTGGCGGTGAAATACTTGATTCGGCACAGGGCCTGCCCGAAAGTGCTTACTTGAAACAGGTAACCAAGACAGGAAGCGAGGAACTTCGTCTTGAATTCAAGAAAGGCGAGATTCATGCTGTCAATGGCGAAGTGTTTGAAGACAAGATAGCCGCTATCCAGAAAGTGGAAGAAATCGGTGCGGCTTATGGTATCGGCCGCGATATGCACGTAGGCGATACTATCATAGGCATTAAGGGACGTGTGGGCTTTGAAGCTGCTGCTCCAATGCTTATTATCGGTGCACATCGTTTCCTCGAGAAATATACTTTGAGCAAATGGCAGCAGTACTGGAAAGACCAAGTAGCCAACTGGTATGGAATGTTCCTGCACGAAAGCCAGTATCTTGAACCGGTGATGCGCGACATCGAAGCTATGCTTCAGGAATCACAGCGCAATGTGAACGGTACGGTTATCCTTGAACTCCGTCCGCTTTCCTTCTCTACCGTTGGGGTTGACTCTAAAGATGATTTGGTTAAGACTAAGTTCGGCGAGTATGGCGAAATGCAGAAAGGCTGGACGGCCGAAGATGCCAAAGGCTTCATCAAAGTGACATCTACCCCGCTGCGTGTTTATTATGCTAACCATAAAGATGAAGAGATATGATTAAAGTTGGAATCATAGGAGGGGCGGGCTACACTGCCGGAGAACTTATTCGTCTTTTGTTAAACCATCCTGATGCCGAGATAGTGTTTATCAACAGCAGCAGCAATGCGGGAAACAAGATTACGGATGTGCACGAAGGTTTGTATGGTGAAACCGATCTTACGTTTACCGACGAATTGCCTTTGGATGAGATTGATGTACTTTTCTTTTGCACGGCTCACGGCGATACCAGAAAGTTCATGGAGAGCCACAATGTGCCCGAAGAGCTGAAGATAATAGATCTCTCTATGGATTACCGCATCGAGAGCGAAGAACATGATTTCTTGTATGGCTTGCCGGAACTGAACCGCCGCGCCATTTGCAAGGCAAATCATGTAGCCAATCCGGGATGTTTTGCAACTTGCATTCAGTTGGGATTGTTGCCGCTTGCCAAGCATTTGATGCTGAATGATGATGTTATGGTGAACGCCATTACAGGAAGTACCGGAGCCGGGGTAAAGCCGGGAGCCACTTCCCACTTCAGTTGGCGTAACAATAACATGTCTGTCTATAAACCGTTCAGCCACCAGCATGTGCCCGAGATTAAACAATCCTTGAAGCAACTGCAAAACAGCTTTGATTCGGAGATTGATTTCATCCCTTACAGGGGCGACTTCCCCCGCGGTATCTTTGCCACTTTGGTTGTAAAGACTAAGGTTGAGCTGAGTGAAATAGAGCGTATGTATGAGGAATATTATGCAAAAGATTCTTTCGTTCATATCGTTGATAAGAATATAGACTTGAAACAAGTGGTAAATACGAACAAATGCCTTATCCATCTGGAGAAGCGTGGCGATAAGTTACTTATCATTTCCTGTATTGACAACTTGCTGAAAGGTGCATCGGGACAAGCGGTTCACAACATGAACCTCATGTTCGGTTTGGAAGAAACAATTGGATTAAAGCTGAAACCATCAGCGTTTTAATTAGTGATTAGTTTTTTAGTGATTAGTGATTAGCAAGTTAATCACTAATCACTAACTCGCTAATCACTAAACATTAATCACTAATCACTAAAAAACTAATCACTAAGAAAAATGAATTTATTCGACGTATATCCGTTATTTGACATTAACATAGTCAAAGGAAAAGGCTGCCATGTGTGGGATGACAAAGGAACGGAATATCTCGACCTCTACGGAGGTCATGCCGTTATCTCTATCGGACACGCACAGCCGCATTATGTGGAAATGATCAGTCGGCAAGTAGCGGAATTGGGCTTTTATTCCAATTCGGTCATAAACAATCTCCAAAAGGAAGTAGCAAAGCGCTTGGGTGAAATATCCGGTTATGACGATTATTCTTTATTCCTGATAAACTCCGGTGCGGAGGCAAATGAGAACGCTTTGAAGCTGGCTTCTTTCTATAACGGTCGCACCCGTGTTATCTCTTTCAACAAAGCATTCCACGGTCGCACTTCCTTAGCGGTGGAGGTTACAAACAATCCGAAGATTATAGCTCCCATCAATGATAACAACCATGTTACCTACTTGGAACTGAATGACATTGAAGCTGTAAAAGCCGAACTGTCCAAAGGTGATGTTTGTGCGGTTATCATTGAAGGAATACAAGGAGTGGGAGGTATCAAGGTTCCTACCAACGAATTTATGCAACAACTTCGTGAGGCATGTACCCAAACGGGAACTATCCTTGTTCTGGATGAAATACAATCCGGTTACGGACGTAGCGGTAAGTTCTTCGCCCACCAACATGCAGACATCCGTCCCGATATTATTACCGTAGCCAAAGGTATCGGCAACGGCTTTCCTATGGGCGGTGTGCTTATCAGCCCCATGTTTACTCCCGTCTACGGACAGTTGGGGACAACCTTCGGAGGAAATCACTTGGCTTGTGCTGCTGCCATTGCCGTGCTCGATGTGATGAAGCAAGAGAATTTGGTAGACAATGCTGCTAAAGTAGGCACTTATTTGCTGGAACAGTTGAAGCAATTCCCTCAAATCAAAGAAGTGCGTGGCGAAGGTTTGATGATAGGACTTGAGTTTGCCGAACCAATCAAGGAACTTCGCACGAAGTTGCTCTTTGAACAGAAAGTATTCACGGGAGTGAGCGGCACGAATGTTCTTCGTCTGTTGCCGCCTCTTTGCCTGACTATGGATGAGGCCGACGATTTCTTGGAGAGATTCAAGAAGTGTTTGTATAGCTGATTAAAGCTTCCGGGAACGGTGAGATGAAAAGAAGTACTAATGGATTTATGCGTGGAAACTAACAATTCCACGCTGTTTTTTTATCTGTTTACTTGGCTCGTATTAGCTTACGCACAATATGTGCATTAGCTTATGCACATATTGTGATGTATCTTTTGCACATTATGTGCGTAAGCTTATCTACATAGTGTGCGAAAGGTAATATGCAAGTACGGAAACACTAAATAATGCGGAGAAAAAACAGAGTTATTCGGGTTGCCCCGATTAAAATGTAAGATAAAAAAGTGAAAATACCTGCAAATTTATGGCGTTTTCACTTTTAACTTTTAACTTTGTCAAAAATAAGAAGAGTATGAAAGTAGCAATTATCGGAGCGGGAAACATGGGCGGAGCTATTGCCTGTGGTCTGGCACAAGGAAAAATTATCAATACAAGTGATATTACGGTTGCTAATCCGAGTAACGGTAAGCTGGAAGCGATAAAGGGGGAATATCCCGATATTGCTGTGACAAACGATAACCATGAAGCCATGATCGATGCTGATATTATAATCTTGGCGGTGAAGCCTTGGCTGATGGAACAGGTACTTAGTATTTTTACTTTCAATCCGGAGAAGCAAATCCTTGTTTCCGTAGCATCCGGAATCAGTTTTGACAAACTTGCCGAAAGCGTAGGCCCGGAAATTACCATGTTCAGAGTTATTCCCAATACCGCTATCTCCGAACTTGCGAGTATGACAATAATCGCTTCACGTAATGCTTCGGTGGAACAAGAGAAACTGATGTTGGATATATTCAATGAAATGGGACTTGCGATGCTTGTTCCCGAAGAAAAAATGTCCGCGGCTACTTCTCTCACTTCTTGCGGCATTGCTTACGTCTTGAAATACATTCAGGCAGGAATGCAGGCAGGCGTAGAAATGGGCATCCGTCCGGCAGACGGGATGAAAATGATTGCCCAATCTGTAAAAGGAGCGGCCGAACTTATACTGAACAACGACACGCACCCTTCTGTAGAAATAGACAAGGTTACAACTCCGGGAGGAATTACAATCAAGGGAATTAATGAATTGGAGCACGAGGGCTTTACATCGGCTGTCATAAAAGCGATGAAGGCTTCCTGCTAATTAATCAACTAAAATTTATAATATATACTATGAACGATCAAATAAGACAAATAGCAGAACGCTTGCGCGGATTACGCGAAGTCTTGGAACTTTCGGCAGAAGATGTGGCAAAGGCTTGTGATATATCGGTGGAAGAATACCGCTTGGCAGAAAGTGGTGAAGCGGATATTTCGGTAAGCATGTTGCAAAGAATAGCACGTGAATATGAAATTGCTCTTGATGCCCTGATGTTTGGCGAAGAACCTAAAATGAGTTCTTATTTCCTCACCCGTGCAGGAATGGGAGTATCTATCGAGCGAACCAAAGCATATAAATATCAGTCATTGGCTTCCGGGTTCATGCACCGCAAGGCCGATCCGTTTATTGTAACGGTGGAGCCTAAACCGGATGATGTGGCGATGCATTTTAATTCTCATGGAGGACAAGAGTTTAATCTGGTTATTTCCGGACGCATGCTTCTCAGCATCAATGGCAAGGAGTTGATCCTGAATCCGGGAGACAGCATTTATTTTAATTCGAAACTGCCTCACGGGATGCAGGCTTTAGACGGACAAACACTAAAATTCTTAGCGATAATTATTTAATAAGATGATAGAAAGATTTCTCGAACAAACAGCCTTCACTTCACAGGAAGACTTTATAAGGAACTTAAAGATTAAAGTTCCCGAAAACTTCAATTTCGGTTATGATGTTGTAGATGCGTGGGCTGCCGAGGCTCCGGACAAACCGGCTTTACTGTGGACAAATGACCACGGTGAAGAACGTCAGTTTACTTTTGCCGAGATGAAGAAATACACGGATGCAACCGCATCCTATTTCCAAAGTCTTGGCATAGGGCATGGAGATATGGTAATGCTTATCTTGAAAAGACGTTATGAGTTCTGGTTTTCCATTGTAGCCCTTCATAAGCTGGGTGCTGTGGTAATTCCTGCTACTCACTTGCTGACAAAGAAAGATATAGTTTACCGTAACAAGGCCGCCGATATTAAAATGATTGTTGCAGCAGGTGAAGACGTGATAACCAAGCACATTATAGATGCTTTGCCCGATTCTCCTTCCATCAAGAAACTGGTATCCGTAGGTCCTGAGATACCCGAAGGGTTTGAAGACTTCCATAAGGGAATTGAGAATGCGGCTCCTTTCGTCCGCCCGGAACATGCCAACAGCAATGACGATATATCTTTGATGTACTTTACATCGGGAACTACAGGAGAACCAAAGATGGTTGCCCATGATTTTACTTATCCGTTAGGACATATCGTAACAGGCAGCTTTTGGCATAATCTGCACGAAAACAGCCTTCACCTCACTATTGCCGATACGGGCTGGGGAAAAGCTGTGTGGGGAAAACTTTACGGACAATGGATTGCCGGAGCCAATGTGTTTGTCTACGACCATGAGAAGTTTACTCCTGCCGAGATATTAAAGAAGATACAGGATCATCACATCACTTCGCTGTGTGCGCCTCCTACAATCTTCCGCTTCCTTATTCGTGAAGACTTGACGAAGTATGATCTTTCTTCTCTGAAATATTGCACGATTGCGGGTGAAGCTTTGAATCCTGCCGTATATGATACCTTTAAGAAACTGACTGGTATCAAGTTGATGGAAGGTTTCGGTCAGACAGAAACGACATTGACTGTAGCCACTTTCCCGTGGATGGAACCGAAACCCGGAAGTATGGGTGTGCCTAACCCTCAATATGATGTGGATTTGATTGCACCTGACGGACGTTCGGTGGAAGACGGTGAGCAGGGACAAATTGTGGTTCGTACGGATAAAGGCAAACCTCTTGGCTTGTTTAAAGAATATTATCGTGATCCGCAGCGTACTTCCGAGGCTTGGCATGGTGGTATCTATTACACAGGTGACGTGGCATGGAAAGATGAAGACGGCTATCTTTGGTTTGTAGGTCGTGCGGACGATGTAATCAAGAGTTCCGGTTACCGTATCGGCCCGTTCGAGGTAGAGAGTGCTTTGATGACTCACCCGGCAGTAGTGGAATGTGCTATTACGGGAGTGCCCGACGAGATTCGCGGTCAGGTAGTGAAAGCAACTATTGTTCTAGGCAAAGATTATAAGGACAGGGCAGGAGAAGAGTTAGTCAAAGAACTGCAAAACCATGTAAAGAAAGTAACTGCTCCTTATAAATATCCACGCGTAATAGAGTTTGTGGAAGAACTACCCAAGACAATCAGTGGAAAGATCCGTCGCGTAGAGATTAGAGATAACGACAGTTCGAAATAAATGCTTATTAAAAAGGCCGGTTCTGTTCGGGGAACTGGCCTTTTTCTTTTATAATTATCATTTTGCTTTGGCTTCTTCCATTGTTCCGGTGTATTTCTTTATATCGTAACTGATATTGTCATTTAGCTTCTTTCCGTATTTGATGTTGAAACATCCCGTTGCAATTTTGAATACTTCATTTACCAATGGCTCAAGTACCAAGCTTCCCGTCTTGATTCCCGGTTGATAAGGATTTACATTATAAGACTTGGCAATGTTAATGCTTTGATCTCTTAATGCTTGTATATGATTATACTTTCTCATAAACAAACCGGCATTGTTTGTTTCCAAAGCATCGAGCATGGCAAAGACTTCTGTTCCCATCTCTCCCAATACTTTAAACTGATATATCCACGGAGTAATGTCTTTAACTAATGTTGCATTGTCTTTGCTTGTCAGGAGAATATCCGATGCTTCGATAATCCTTTCGAATTCATCTTTCAATACTTTGCAGTCTTCTTTGTTTAGTTGTCCTTGCTTGTATTCATCCAGGAACTTGTCGGCAACAGGTTTTATGTTAGCCGATTCTTTTCTGCGGTAGTTATGACCGTTAGGACCTAAGTCGGAATTGTGCATAACGAATGTTCTAAGTGCTTCGGTATTTTCGGGCATCAGTTCCTTGAGAACATCTTCCCATGCTTGCTTACTGTTATAGTCAGTCATATTCCATGTATAAGATGCAATTCCGTAAATAGCCACTTTGGATGCTTCGGCATGTTCCATCGGATTACTCATGAAACCACTCATATCCTTTTTGATACTTTTATCCATTCCGTATATTTCCCCCATAACGATGTGGTCGCGTGCAAAGTCGGTAACCGGGAAATTCCACCACACATAAGCAGGGCGGTTAATCTGACGGTTCACCCACTGCAAACCTTCTTTGGTGATGTCGGTTACCACATGATCCCCTGTCCACATGATTTGAACGTTCGGGTTCAGTTCTTTGCCCAGTGTGGGTAAATAGTCTTTCTTGGATTTAGACCAACCTCTGTTATATATCGTGGGGCACATGATAAGCTGACTGATGTCTTTCTTTACCCTTACAAAAGACTCGTCAAGGTAATTCAGCAGTTCTGCCTGCCGTGACGGATTAGTACCTTCTCCCGTAATGTCGTCAAAGAATACGGCGAATGAACGTACTCCCAACTGATACATATTTTCAAATTTGGCAAGTAAGAGGTTGCGGTCCTCATCATTCCATTTAATATCCTTTCCCGGATGAATGGCCCACATGAAGTCAACTTTGTTCTCTTTGGCTATTTTCACCAAATTCCTTAGTTGTGCCGCTTCCTTTTCGGGATAAGGCAAACGCCAGTTGGGCGAACTGTGGTAAGGATCGTCTTTTGGCCCGTAGATATAAGTATTCATTTTGAATTTGCCATAGAATCGCAGTTGGCTGATTCGGTCTTCATAGCTCCAAGGTGTCCCATAGAAACCTTCTACCACACCACGATACCTGATGTCGGGATAATCTGTTATTTCCACTGCCGGGATTGTATCACCTTTGAGTAGTTGGGATAAGGTTTGTATGGCATAAAAAGTACCGCTCTCATTATTTCCTGCAATAACAAGTTGTTTGTCATTGACAAGCAGATAATATCCTTCGGGTATGTTGGGGATTAACTTGGAATACTTTTTGACGGACTTATCGCCTTTCTCACCTATATATATTTGAAACTGACTGTTTTTGTCCTCTTGTTTGGACGATAGTAGTTTCTTTAATGCATTAGTGGCAGTAACGTCTGCATCCGCTGCTCCGGTTAATTGGTAACTGTTTGGCAAGATAATATTTCCACCTGTTGTCTTTACCTGCTGCGGGGTTGGCTGTACATGGATTTCTTGTGCATATGTCATGCCGGCATAAATGCAACATAGAAGAGAGCATAGCTTTGTTTTCAGTTTCATGATGCTTTGTTATATTAGATCTAATGAGTTGCAAAAATAAGATAAAAAGAATATTACCCGGAATATTTTTGTAAATATTCCTGTTTCCGTGAAACAATATGCCTGACTTTTGTTATATTTGTAATATAAGTATCACCTAAAAGTTAAAGATATGGTAAAGGAAAATAATGCATTAATAGAAGTCTATGAGGGAACTCCCTGGGAAGCAGAACTGGTAAAGGGACTTCTCGAAGCAAACGGCATTGAGTCTATGCTCAAAGACGAGACTTTAGGAAGTATTGTTGCACAAGGCATTGGAGGCGATATTAAAGTTCTTGTTCGTGAAGAAGATTATTCACTTGCCCGAAAGGTAATCGATGAAAGAGGAAAAGAGGAATAAGAATAATTGTATTTTTATGCAGAAAAAGGAAAGATATGTATAATCTTTCCTTTTTTGTTATCTGTTTGCACTGACAAATGGATTAAAGTTCATATATTTGTAATTCCTAAATTTCAGTGAATATGGCATATCAGTTTACAAGAATAGCCGTAAAAATCGGAAGTAATGTACTAACACGCAAAGACGGAACTTTGGATATAACCCGTATGTCGGCGTTGGTAGATCAAGTTGCCGAACTGCATAAAGGCGGTGTCGAAGTCATTCTTATTTCTTCGGGAGCCGTTGCTTCGGGAAGAAGTGAGATACGTGCATCTAGGAAACTGGATAGCGTGAACCAGCGCCAGTTGTTTTCTGCCGTGGGGCAGGCGAAGCTCATCAACCGTTATTATGAGTTGTTCCGGGAACATAAAATACCGGTAGGGCAGGTGCTGACCACAAAGGAAAATTTCGGTACGCGGCGTCAATACCTGAATCAGCGGAATTGTATGATGGTGATGCTCGAAAACGGTGTAATTCCTATTGTAAACGAGAATGATACGATTTCCGTTACCGAACTGATGTTTACCGATAATGACGAGCTTTCCGGCATGATTGCTTCCATGATGGATATGCAAGCCTTGATAATCCTTAGTAACATCGACGGGATATATAATGGATCTCCCTCCAGTCCTCAATCTTTTGTTATTCGTGAAGTAGAGCAAGGTAAAGACCTTTCCGATTATATACAGACAGAAAAGTCCGGCTTCGGAAGAGGAGGGATGCTGACTAAGACGAATATTGCCCGTAAGGTTGCCGATGAAGGAATAACGGTCATCATTGCCAATGGCAAGAAAGATAATATCTTGGTTGATTTGTTGAAGAAACCCGAATCAACGGTATGTACCTGTTTTATTCCGGCTCCCGGAGAAGTGTCGAGCGTGAAGAAATGGATTGCCCATTCCGAAGGTTTTGCCAAAGGGGAACTTCACATCAACGAAGAGGCTACCCGGATATTGAACAGCAATAAAGCGGTGAGCATTCTTCCGGTGGGAATAATCCGTGTAGAAGGAGAATTTGAGAAAGACGATATTGTCCGTATTATGGATGACAAAGGGAGACAGATTGGTGTGGGAAAAATCAGTTTTGATTCTGCCGAAGCTCGTGAAATGATAGGTAAACATGGTTTAAAACCTGTTGTGCACTATGATTATTTATATTTGGAATGATAAATAAAGGTAAGATATGGATTTAACTTCTGTCTTTGAGTCTGTACAGGCAGCAAGCCGCCGGCTTGCATTGCTTGATGATGCGAAAATAAACAAGATACTTAATGCTGTGGCGGATGCTGCCGTTGAGCAAACTCCTTATATCCTTGCCGAGAATGAAAAGGATTTGGCAAGAATGGATAAATCCAACCCGAAGTATGACCGTTTGATGCTGACTGCGGAACGCATTGCGGGAATAGCTTCCGATACAAGGAATGTGGCAACACTTCCTTCACCTTTGGGGAAAATGCTTCGCCATGAAATACGTCCTAACGGAATGGAACTGACACGTATCAGTGTTCCTTTCGGAGTAATCGGGATTATTTATGAAGCCCGTCCGAACGTTAGCTTCGATGTATTTTCACTTTGTTTGAAATCGGGTAATGCATGTATTCTGAAAGGTGGGAGTGACGCCGATTATTCCAATCGTGCTATTGTGAATGTCATTCATTCCGTATTGAAAGACTTTGATGTGGACACGCATGTGGTGGAACTTCTTCCTGTCGATAGGGAAGCGACAACCGAACTGCTCCATGCAGTAGGATATGTCGATTTATTAATTCCCAGAGGAAGCAGCAGCCTGATAAACTTTGTCCGTCAGCATGCCACTGTTCCTGTTATTGAAACGGGGGCGGGTATTTGCCATACTTACTTTGACCAATCCGGTGATGTGGAGAAAGGTGCTGCTATTATCAATAATGCAAAAACACGGCGTGTCAGTGTTTGCAATGCTTTGGATTGTGTGATTCTCCATGAGAAACGTTTGGCTGATTTACCTGCTCTTTGCAACCGGTTGCAAGACAGTAAAGTGATTATTTATGCAGATTCGCAAGCCTATGAAGCTTTGAAAGGCTGTTATCCGGCAGAGCTGCTGGAACATGCAACGGAAGAGAGTTTCGGGACCGAGTTTTTATCCTATCGCATGGCTGTCAAGACAGTAAGCAATATTCAGGATGCTTTGGAACATATCCGTAAGAACGGTTCAAAGCATAGCGAATGTATTGTGACCGAGGATGAAAAGAGTGCAGGTTTATTTACTAAGGTAGTAGATGCCGCTTGTGTTTATACCAATGTATCAACAGCTTTTACCGACGGTGCCCAATTCGGTTTGGGTGCGGAGATTGGGATAAGTACCCAGAAACTTCATGCCCGTGGCCCGATGGGGTTGGAAGAGCTTACTTCTTACAAATGGGTAATTAAAGGGAATGGTCAAATAAGGAAATAAAATAAAAAACAGATAGAATTATGAAACAGTTTACTTGCGTGCAGGACATAGGCGATTTAAAGTCTGCTTTGAAAGAAGCTTTCGAGATAAAGAAAGACAGATTTCAGTTTTCTGAGTTGGGAAAGAACAAAACTCTTTTGATGATATTCTTCAATTCAAGTTTGCGCACCCGCTTGAGTACCCAGAAAGCCGCCATGAACTTAGGCATGAATACTATTGTGCTCGATGTGAATCAGGGAGCATGGAAGTTGGAAACCGAAAGAGGTGTCATTATGGATGGTGACAAACCTGAGCACTTATTGGAAGCGGTTCCTGTGATGGGATGTTATTGTGATGTGATTGGAGTACGTTCATTTGCCCGCTTTGAAGATAAAGAGTATGATTATAATGAAGTTATCCTGAATCAGTTTATTAAATATTCCGGTCGTCCGGTGTTCTCAATGGAAGCGGCTACCCGTCACCCGTTACAGAGCTTTGCCGATTTGATTACGATTGAGGAATATAAGAAAAAAGAACGTCCGAAAGTAGTCATGACTTGGGCGCCTCATCCGCGTCCGTTGCCACAGGCAGTGCCTAATTCATTTGCCGAATGGATGAATGCTACCGATTATGAATTCGTTATTACTCATCCCGAAGGTTATGAACTCGATCCGAAATTTGTAGGCAAAGCTAAAGTTGAATATAATCAAATGAAAGCTTTTGAAGGAGCCGATTTCGTTTATGCCAAGAATTGGGCTGCTTATGCCGGAGACAATTACGGACAGATATTGAGTACAGACCGTGAGTGGACAGTAGGCGACCGTCAGATGGCGGTAACCAATAATGCTTATTTCATGCACTGTTTGCCGGTACGTCGCAATATGATTGTTACCGATGATGTGATTGAAAGTCCGCAGTCGATTGTTATTCCCGAAGCAGCTAACCGTGAGATTTCCGCGCAGGTGGTATTAAAGAGACTGATTGAGGGATTATAAAATAGAAAAACATCTTCTTCACGGCGACATTCAAATCCAGCATGAGAATAGCAAGAACCAAGCGGCTTATTTATCAGTAAACCAGTAACTATGGATCTGTTTTTCTTTTAAGAGGATTTACCTTCATATGTTCATTTAACATTTAGTGAATTAGGTATAAAGAAGATAGGATGAACATTTAACTATTCTAATGTTCATCTTATCTTCATTTTTTTATTCATTGGGAGGCAACAATTCATTGGATAAAAAAACAGCAAAATACTGCAAATTACTGTGCCTGTTTAAAGGCTGAAATTTGGAAATCCGGAAAAAATGTCGTATATTTGTATATAGTAAAAAGAGGCTTTTCCATATCTTTTTTTCATTCTTCACTACTCATTTCCGAGTTACACTACGTCTTCTTGTCGGTTACTGTACAGTAACTACCAAGTTACTGTACACCGTCTCACCTGTTAGTGTACACTAACAAGCTAACATGTCCCGTTGTTTTCACTTAGTTGTCCTTATGTTTTTTTTAAATGACCTGTTGTTTTCGATTAAACATACTGTTGATTGAAAAAAACATGCTGTTGATTGAAACATATCTTCGCCATTACCGTTCAAACCAGCTACAACAAACGGCTTCACCCCGAAACGATTTACTGCAAGGTGTTTCAGAAAGGTGAAAGCGGTGAAGGCTTAAAACCAAACTTTACTGTAATAGGTGTTTTTTCTGCCTCCGTGGCAGAAATGTAATGACAAAAAAGGGCTGCACCCTTGATAAGAGTACAGCCCCAAGAAACTAAAAATTTAAAGTCTGTTATGGGTTATGGTTGTTCTGTTTTTGTAACAGTTGCCCAAGTAGCACCTGCCCAAGTATTACCAAACGGGGTACCTGCAGAGGTTTTATCCACACTTACAGTTGCCAAATTTGTCGATGCAGCATAGAATGCATCTGCTGCTACAGTTTTAATTGGAGCAGTGAAAGTCAATGTATAACTTGCGAACAAAGCTCCTGCAAATGCTCTGTTTCCGATAGAGGCAGCCTTAGTAAAGGTAGCATTACCACCAAATGAACAACTTTCGAATGCACTGTCACCGATAGTTAAAGCTTCAGCAAAAGTAACAGTACCACCGAATGTCGTATTTTCAAATGCATTGGCTGCAATGTCTGTAACAGCAGGGAATGCAATATTACCGCTGAATGCACAATCCTTGAATGCACCTGCTCCAATAGTTGTAACATTACCAACTGAATTGTCACTAAAAGATCCACAACCTGCAAATGCTCCTTCAGGAATTGTTTTCAAAGAACTATCCATATCCGGAAGAGCAGCCAATGCTTCACAGCCTTTGAATGCATTGTTACCTAACTTAGTAATGCTGGCTAATGTAAGATTACTAGCTTTAACCAAAGCTGCGCAACCTTCAAATGCACTTTCGCCTATCTCTTTAACATTAGCAGCTGAGAAATGAGTCATGCCTGTACATCCCTTGAAAGCATCTTTAGGAAGTGCAGTTAATGAGCTACTACTGAATGCATAACTTGATATATCCGTAAAACCTACACAATCCATAAATGCAGCTTCACCAATAGTTTCAACACCACTAACTGTACCCAGATTAGTCAATGCAGTACATCCCTTGAATGCTTGTTTGCCGATTGTAGTCACATTAGCAGTAAGCGGTGCAGTAGCCAATGCTGCACAACCTTCGAATGCACTTTCGGGAATTTTTGTTAAGTTGGAGGTGTCGAAAGATACTCCGTTAGCCAATAATGTACAACCTTTAAATGCAGCCGTACCCAAATTCTTAACGCCACTAACAGTAGCCAGTGTAGTCAATGCAGTACATCCCTCGAATGCACTTGCACCGATTTCTATCAAACTTGCATTACCTTTAAATTCAGCCAATCTTGTGTTGCCCTTCAAAGCTTCCGCAGGTACTGCGGTAACACTTGTAGTGTTAATTTCCAATTTTGTGGCATAAGGATAGTCATTGATAGCTTTCCAGTCGTCAGCATTCATATCAACACTTCCTTTGACTACAATCTCATCTGTGAATGCGGGAGTTTCTTCACTCTTCAATGCTTTAGCTAAATCACCGGGAGCAGTAAGAGTAAAGTCTTGAGTAGTTTCTACCGCTTTCATTGTTACAAAGATAGAGCCTGCAAGCTTTTCTCCGTCTGCACTAGTCATGGTGATAGTCAGTTCGGCAAGAGCACCATTATCAAAGCCGGCATCGGGGGTTACTGTAACAATTGCATTTCCGTTTTCTTTTTTTACTGTAAATGTGGTAAATGCACCGGTGCGGGTAATAGCAGTTTGGTTCTTATCGTTGCTTGCAATGTCTGCACGTACAGTTGTTTTTGCAACGTCCCAACCTGCAGGAATAGCTACAGTATATAGATTATCTTTAGCCTTAAGTATAAAGCCTGCTACTGTACCTCCCTCTACGATTTCCAGTTCGCTCTTTGCGATGTTTACGGTATAGTTTTTACCTGCAAAAGTGAAAGTGATGGTACCGGCTTCTTCGTTAACCTCAGCATCAAACTTCACAGGTGTTGCATCGGCAGTTACGCGAACCATTGCGCCATGCTCGTCTTTCAACCATTCGCCGTCAATTTTCCAGTATTTATTACCATCATCGAATGTTTCTGCAGTAATCTCGGGAGTTCTTGATGCAGGTACTTTGTTTGCACCGTCTTTCAACCACTCTCCGTTCACTTTCCAGTAGAACTGTCCGTCAGTGTCTTGTGCAGCAGTCAATACCGGAGAAACTCCGTCTTTTCCGTCTTTACCGTCGGTTCCGTTGATGCCGTCTTTACCATTGGTTCCGTCTACACCGTCCTTGCCGTCGTTTCCGTTTACACCGTCTTTACCGTCAGTGCCGTTGATGCCGTCTTTTCCGTCGGTACCGTTGATGCCGTCTTTACCATTGGTTCCGTCTACGCCGTCCTTGCCGTCGGTGCCATTGATGCCGTCTTTACCGTCGGTGCCATTGATACCGTCTTTTCCATTCGTTCCGTTTGTTATAACAGCCACGGTTCCTTTGGAGAAAGTGATTTCGTATCCGTCCGTCACTTTCTTCACGCTCTTCACAAAGTCGTATCCGTTAATGGTGTTGATAGATG
>ERZ826016.223-NODE-223-length-73960-cov-20.973953_pt1 | contig 73960 bp, 45 predicted proteins | sample MGYA00519872_ERZ826016 | MGnify/ENA primary metagenome ERZ826016 (study PRJEB31778, sample SAMEA3449218) | human gut metagenome | biome: human gut; feature: human-associated habitat; material: faeces | place: United Kingdom | collected 2010/2012 ... | reverse complement strand
AAATGACACGCAGATATGCGTGGGCATGGTTTACTGCCATTAAAGGTATGAATGCCAATGCAGTCCGTCCTCATGCACAGATATATCCTCGTTTCTATATGGATGTAGCTGACGAAATGGGTATCTGTGTGTTGAATGAAACAGCTAACTGGGCGAGTGATGGTGGCCCGAAACTGGATTCCGAACTCTTTTGGGAGGCATCTAAAGAACACTTGAGACGTTTTGTACTCAGAGACCGCAATCATGCTTCTGTTTTTGGCTGGAGTATCAGTAATGAGAATAAACCGGTGATTCTACATGTTTACAATCGGCCTGAGCTTATGCCTCAGCAGAAGAAAGCCTGGGAAGACTGGAGGGATATTGTTCGTGCTAATGACCCGACCCGCCCGTGGATTTCTGCCGATGGAGAAGATGATGGAGATGGTATATTGCCGGTTACAGTAGGTCACTATGGCGATATGGGCTCAATGAAACATTGGGTTGAAATTGGTAAGCCTTGGGGAATTGGCGAACATAGTATGGCTTACTACGGTACTCCCGAGCAGGTTGCCAAATATAATGGTGAAAGAGCTTATGAATCGCAGTTGGGACGTATGGAAGGACTAGCTAATGAATGCTATCATCTGCTTGCTAACCAACGTAATATGGGCGCTTCTTATAGTACGGTTTTCAATATGGCATGGTATTCCTTGAAACCACTGCCATTGGGTAAAAAGGATATGACTACGCAACCGGATATAAATAAGGACGGTATCTTCTTCACAGAATATAAAGAAGGTGTTCCGGGGGTACAACCGGAACGTGTAGGCCCCTATTGCACTACATTCAATCCTGGATATGATCCAAGTCTGCCTTTGTATGATCCGTGGCCTATGTATAATGCTATGCGTGCAGCCAATGCACCGGGACATCCTGGTTGGTCTGCTTATGCCAATATCGACAAGAAACAATATGAAGCGCCAGCCGCTACTCCGGCAGAGAAATATAAAGAAGTCATTTTCATTGGAGGAGATGACAGTAAGCTGAGGAATATTCTGGATGCGCAAGGTGTGAAATTTGCGACTAAAGTAACTGCTCCTGCACGGATGCTTTATATTGTGGACGGTACTTATGTTTTGTCTGCTGCTGAAAAGAAGAGTATGTTGGCTAATATAGCTAAAGGTGCTGATGTCTGGATTTGGGGATTGACACCTCAGACTGTGAATGTGTACAATGAGATTCTGCCTCTTCCGGTGGCTTTGGATAATCTTAAACGTTCTTCTTTCCTGCCGGTTCAGAAATCATGGATACGTGGTTTGAACAATTCAGATTTCTATTTCTGTGAACTTCAAAGAGCTGATGCCTCGGAATACTCGCTGACAGGCGCTTTAGTGGAAGAAGGAGATGTATTGCTGAATGCATGTAAGACTGATTGGAGAGCTTGGAATAAACGTCCGGAGGAGCTGAAAACGGCCAGTACGGTACGGAGTGAGTACGAATGTACAGCTGCTACTCCTGTATTTGTGAAATATCAGGATGGAGCTTCTTGTTTTTACATCAGCACGCTGAAAGAGTTTACTAATTCAGAAAAGGGATACAATACATTGGGAGTTATTTTGAAGAATGCCGGAATTGACCGTAATGAGATTGAGGTGAAATCAAATGAAGTTTTCTTTTTGCGTGATAACCAGTTAATGTTCCCGACTGCTGTAAAAGATAAGTTAGTGAAAATGTCGGATGGATGGACTTTGGATATCTATGTATTTAGTCCACGTCCTTTGGATGACTTGTTGATTGAACCGAATATGCCGAAACTGACTTTGGTTGTGAAAGCAAGAGAATGCCAGCTCGCTATTAATGACAAAGCGTATGCGGCTGTCTCGCAAAACAGGCACGAGGCTACGTATAAAGAACTGCCTTTGCTGCAAGGTTGGAATAAGGTAAGCATAAAAATAGGACAAATAGATAAGAATGAATTCACAGGTAACTTCAGATGTGATAACAGGAATGAATTCCTTTCTTCTCTGAAAGTGTTGTTTGTAAATCCTGAAGCCAAATAGAAGATAGCAGGTAAATAGATTGAGGATAAAATATAGTTTTAAATAGGTTCTTTTTCGATAAGTTCAGTGTTACAATCCAGTGCATGCAAATACATTATTTGCATGGCACTGGATTGGTTATAATTCTTTTTATTGAACTTATTAGTCATTTTATGTTTTTTTTATACCTTTGTCTAGCGTTCTTGAAATAGAAATATGAAAAACTATTGCAGATATATCTTACTTGTGTTCCTTTTACTTGCCGAAGCAAATTTATTTGCCTCTGTCTATAATAGCGGGCTCTACTTTAGGTCCCATTTTGCCCCCAGTACTGACAGGACTTCTCTCATCTTGGATGAGAATAATCCTTTTGAAATTGAAAATGAATTTGCCATTTCTTTTCAAATGTGGGTGCGTAATAATGAACCAGATTTCGGATCGATTCTGCATTTGTATACCAATACAAACCAATTGATTCGTTTCTCTTTTGTTGCGGGAGGGGAGCGTTTGCACTATCCGGCATTGGTGTTTAATGAAGGAATGGTTACTATAGGCAGTCCTATAGAGAGAGAAAAATGGGTGTCCGTTTCCTTGCGAATGAATATGATGAATAATTCAATTGCGGTGAATTATGCTGGAAAGGATACTACAATTATGGTTCCTTTACATGGTACGCGTCGGGTTAAGGCATTGTTTGGTCATGCCCCTGAGTATCTAGCCGATGTGGCTCCCATTAATCTTAGGGATGTAAAAGTCATGAAGGATGGTAAGCAAATCCGTGAGTGGCGTTTGTGGAAGCATAATGATGATATTTGTTATGATGAAATGATTGGAGCCATAGCGCGTGCGCAGTCTCCTTATTGGTTGATAGATGACCATATCGAATGGAAACAGATTTATAGAGGAACGGTTCCAGGAAGATTGGATGTTGCTTTCAATTCTATTGATGCTTTGTTCTATCTGGTAAAACCGGATAAGATAGAGGTGATGGATGAAGATGGTAACTTGACCAATGAATTTAATGTGGAGGGGGGACATCCTGCTATGGAGTTTACTGATCATATGATTTTTGATACTTTAAGTAACAGACTAATATCTTATTCATTATCTCAAAAACGTGTTGCTTTTTTTTCTTTTGATACGAAACGGTGGAGCTCGGGGGAGCGTAATAGAGAAGAACCGAATTATTATAATCATGCCCGCACATACAATTCTGCTGACTCTTCTTTCTATTTTTTTGGTGGCTATGGATTCTACAGGTATAGGAATGACTTATTTCGGATGAACTCCTCTACAGGGGAAATGGAAATGATCAACTATGAACCGTTACTCAATCCCCGTTATTCTTCGGCTATAGCTATAGTTGGCGATGAACTTTATATTTTGGGTGGTAGAGGGAATAAGTATGGTAAGCAGGAATTAAGCTCTTATTTTTATACAGAGTTGTGCGCTATTGATTTGAAGAAGAAGAAATCACGTGTAGTTTGGCGGAAAGAACAGTCAGATCTTACTATGTTGATGGCTTCGTCTATGTATTTCGAACCCTCGGATAGCTCATTTTATGCGGTTTCTCTGAAAGATGGAGGAGTATTGTGGAAAGTGTCTATGAAGGATACCACTTGGATAGCTGTTTCAGAGCCTATCTACAACAATGTGATTCATCAGGATTGTGACTTCAGCTTTTATTCGTCCCCTTCTCATGATAAATTATTTTTGGTGATGGATAAGATATTGACTGACCGTACACATGATGTGGCTATTTATTCCATAAATACTCCGTTGATGAGTCAGAACGATATTATGCAGGTCACAGAGAATACTTCAACTGATGTTCATGTATGGTTTTGGGGTGTTTTGGGATTCTTAATACTAATTGGTGCCGGATGGCTTTTGTTCTATCGCATGTTTCGTGATGTCAATAATAGTTCGGTTGTTGAAACTCCTGAAGAGCCTATGGGTCAAAAAATACAAGAATTTGGTAAATCCTCTGTAAATAATGAGGAAACTGAGGTAGAAACAGAGCCGGTCAATGAAACTATTTCTGTATTTAAGCCTGCAGAAAACTATTTTGATCGTAGTCATTCGGCTATTTCTTTGCTTGGAACATTTAATGTGCGAGATAAAAATGGAAATGATATAACCTCTAACTTTACTCCTAGGCTGAAAAGCTTATTAGTGTTGTTAATCCTTTATACAGAAAAAAGTGAAAAGGGGATTTTGACGTTGAAAGTGACTGATATGCTCTGGTCGGATAAGGATGAAGTTTCAGCAAGAAATAACAGGAATGTAACATTGCGTAAACTACGTGTATTATTAGAAGAAGTGGGTGATGTCGAAGTAATGAGTGATGGTGGATTTCTTAGGATTATATGGAATGAGAATGTATTCTGTGACTATTGTACTGCCTTGCATTGTATGGAACTCTTTCAAAGAAATGCTGGTCAAAAAGATGAAGCGCTTCTGAATCAGATATTAGAATTATTACTTTATGGGCCGTTACTCTCCAATACGATTGTGGACTGGTTAGATGAGTTTAAGGATGCTTATTCAAGTCTTTCTATTGATTTGCTTAGAAATCTGCTAGATATTGAATACCAAAAGAAGGATCATGAGATGGTTTTGCGCATTACTGATATTATGTTCTTGCATGATCCACTGAATGAAGAAGCATTGTCTGCTAAGTGTTCCGTGCTATTTTTGGAAGGGAAAAAAGGAATAGCTAAGAGTGTTTATGATAGATTTTGTAAAGAGTATAAAGATTCCCTAGGGGAAGATTACAAAATACCACTCTCCAAATTATGTGAATAATTCCAATCTACTTAAAATTAAGCGTTTAATTGAAAAAATTAAGCGCTTTTTTATTTTATATTAATTTGAATTTCGATGAATAATTAATCTGGCGAGTTTACTTTTGTCGATAGAAATTTACTTAATATAATGAACTAATCTAATATCAATGTCTTATGAAGAATACAAGTTAGCCTTTTGTTGAACCTACCTATATTAACTAAGGGTTTACTATTCATGAAAAAAAAGTTTAATTATGAAACAAATGAAAAACAATTCTAATTTGAAGAATGCATGGTTTTGCATGATGGCGATGCTGTTGTTTGCTGTTTTCCCGGTATTCTCACAGAATACTACTGTTAAAGGAAAAGTAGTTGATGAGCTAGGAGAGCCTGTTATTGGAGTCAATGTAACTGTAGTAGGTAATAGATCGTTGGGAGCCATTACTGATTTAGATGGAAATTTTACGTTGACAGTTCCTGCCAGTTCTACACTGGAGGTATCCTTTATAGGATATAAGAGTCAGACAATAAAGTTAAGTGGTAGAACTTCTTTGGAAATAATCTTGAAAGAAGATGCAGAACAACTGGATGAAGTGGTGGTTGTTGGTTACGGTACACAGAAAAAAGTGAACCTGACTGGTGCCGTATCTGCTATCACTAGTGAAGGGTTAGTTGCAACCAAAAATCAAAATGCACAGAACATGTTAACCGGTAAGGTACCAGGTGTACGTGTCGTTCAGAAAACTTCAGAGCCGGGTGAATTCAATAACCAATTTGACATTCGTGGTTTTGGTGCTCCGTTGATTGTTGTGGATGGCGTGCCTCGTGGTGATATGCAGCGTATGGATCCCAATGAGATTGAGTCTATCTCTGTTCTGAAAGATGCTTCTGCTGCAATCTATGGTGTACGTGCAGCTAATGGGGTCGTTTTGATTACAACAAAGAAGGGCGAAAAAAATAAGACTAAGATTGATTATAATATGTATTATGGTATTCAAAGACCGTCTGAGATTCTGAAGCCAGTGGATGCTGTAGGACGTATGACATTATTCAATGATGTACAGATGCGTGATGTGGTGAATCCAAGTTGGAAATATAGTCAGGAGCAAATAGATGAATTCCTTACAGGTAAAAGACAGTCTACAGATTGGTATGATGCCATAATGAGCAATTCTGCTCCTCAACAATCACATAATGTTGCGATCAGTGGTGGTGGTGAAAAAGTAGACTATTATGTTAGCTTTGCTTACATGAATCAAGGAGGTTTTTTTAAAGGTGATGCTTTGGATTACAGTCGTTATAATGTACGTTCTAATGTGAACGCTCAACTCACGAAGAATTTGAAAGTTTCTGTAAAGCTTAGTGGAATGATTGATGATCGTGAAGGCAATTCCAAAGATTCTTGGGAAATATTTAAGAATCTGTGGCGCTCTGCTCCGGATGATCCTTTGTATGCCAATAATACATATCCTTATTATCAGAAACCTCAGAGCGCTGATGATAACCCGTTGGCGTTGATTGATACGGATGCCACTGGTTATAAAAAAAGAGGTAATAAGATATTTCAATCTTCTTTTGAAGGAGAATATACGGTTCCTGGAGTAAAAGGACTGAAATTGAGAGGTATGTTTAGTTATGATACTAAGGAAAATGATGAAACCTATTGGACCAAAGAATATAAACTGTATACCTATAATGAAGCCGCTGATTCATATAATGAAGCTACCCGTCTTGGGCCGACACAATTGAAGCGTGTTCATAATAGTAGTTGGAGTACTTTATGGCAAGCATCTGTTAGTTATGACAATACATTTGCGAATCATCATGTCTCTGGGTTATTGCTATATGAAGAAGGACATAATGTCGGCGATAATTTGTGGGCACAGCGTAACTTTTCAATTCCTTTGCCTTATTTATTTGCTGGTGACTCTGATCAGCAGATTGGAATGGCTGATGCAAACGGTTTGACAGAATCAGCTTCTAAAGGTCTTGTCGGCAAATTTAATTATGATTATAAAGGTCGTTACCTTGCTGAATTTTCTTTCCGTTATGATGGTTCCTCTAAATTCCCAAAAGATAATCGTTGGGGATTCTTCCCAGGAGCATCTGTTGGATGGAGAGTTTCAGAAGAAGCCTTTATTAAGGATAATGACAACTTGAAGTTTATCACTAATTTGAAATTGCGTGCTTCATATGGTAAGATGGGAGATGATGGCGCTGCCGATTACCAATTCCTTTCCGGATACAATTATCCAAATACTTCTGGGGCATATGATAAATATCCTACTGGCTATATGTTTGGGGGAGCTTACTTAAATGCTCTTGGTTTCCGTGCAGTAGCCAATCCTAATATTACATGGTATACAGTAAAAACCTTGAATGTTGGTATCGATGCTGATTTTTGGAATGGTTTATTGGGCGTAACTTTTGAAATATTCCAGCGTGACCGTGATGGTCTGCTTGCTGACCGTTTGGTTTCTTTACCTGGAACTTTTGGGTCTACGATGCCACAGGAAAATTTGAACAGTGACCGTACAAAAGGTATTGAGTTAGAATTACGACATAGTAACCGGATTGGAAATTTCCAATATAATGTAAATGGACAGGTTTCACTAACTCGTGGTATGCGTCGTTATTATGAAACAGATCCTGCTGGTAACTCTTATGACTATTGGAGAAATAGAAATCTTTATCGTTATAATGATATTTGGTTTGGTTACGGTGCTGCTGGTCGTTATACAAGCTATGAACAAATAGCTAATTCAATCTATGCAGATGGTAGCAAGTTACCAGGTGACTATATTTATGAAGATTGGAATCAAGATGGTGTAATTGATGATAAAGATATGCATCCAATTGCAACAACGACAAATCCGGGAGAATCTTGGGAGAAAAAGAATAACTATCCATTAATGAACTTTGGTCTTTCTTTGGGAGCTAGCTGGAAAGGATTTGATTTGAATCTTTTGTTTCAAGGTTCTGCAATGTCTTATGTTGCTTATGGTGAGCAACTTACTAGTCCATTGGCTTTTGATGGTAATGCTTTGGATATGTTTATGGATCGTTGGCATCCGGTGAATCCTACACAAAATCCTTATGATCCTTCTTGTGAATGGATTTCAGGTTACTATTCTTTCGGTGGTGCGAAGGCATTACCTAATGAAAATTCTGAGTTCATGATTCAGAAAGGCGATTATCTGCGCTTGAAATCTGCGGAAATAGGATATACTTTTCCGAAAAATTGGCTTTCTACGGTAGGTGTTAAGAATTTGAGAGTTTATTTCAACGCATATAACTTGTTTACCATCACTGGGGTAAGAGGTGTGGATCCTGAAAAGCCTGCAGACTTATACGGATACATGTATCCTTTGAATAAAACATTCAATTTTGGTGCAAATATTACATTTTAAGTAGAGGAGGAGTTATATTATGAAAAAATGGAGAAATATATTGATGTGCGTTGCGTTGAGCGGAGCATTTATTAGCTGTGTTGATTTAGATATTCCACCTAAAAATATTCTTACTAATGAAGATATTTATAATGAAGGGGGAATTACAGCTTATATGGTTGGACTATATAATCATTTACCCATGGAAGATTTTAATATGGGAGATGATGGAGCCCGTGGTGGATTTTATGCTTGGTATTCTTCGAAATGGACATTTGGGTCTACTGGTGAACTTGCTAATAACGAATGTGGTAATAGTTGTGTATATGGTGATAAGGGGTATTGGAAAGATGCTTATCAGATTATACGTCAAGCGAATGTTTTAATTCAGGACTTGCCAAATTATGTGGGTAAATTACAGGGGGCGGAAGAGTGGATTGCAGAAGCTAAATTTATTCGTGCTTATACATATTATGCTTTGGTAAAGAGATATGGTGGCGTACCTTTGCTAAAAGAACCACAACCTATTTCTGAAGATGGCTCAGCCTTGAATGTTGCACGTAATAGCCATGAAGAATCAGTTAATCTTATTTTAGAAGATTTGGATTATGCAATGGAGTATATGACAGCTAAGAAAGTGAACGGACGTGCTAATAAATATGTAGCTGCTGCTTTAAAGACTCGTGTAGCTCTTTATGCCGGTTCTATAGCACGTTATGGGGAATTGCGTAATTATGTCGGTAAGAGCGGTGTTATGTTGACGGGTATTCCTGCAGCAAAGGCTAATGATTATTTCAAGCAAGCTTATGATGCTGCCCGTGAAGTCGAAAAAGGTGGTTATGCTTTGAATAATGGTGATGATAAACGTCAAGCGTTCTATGATGTTTTTGATAAGGCTACTTCTTCTCCGGAATCTATTTTTATTCGCGAGTATAGTATGAACAACTATGTGCATAGTTGGGATAAATTGATGGCTCCGGAGCGTATGGTAGGTTTCAGTTATGGCGGTCGTTATTTTGTTCCACTGGATTGGGTGGAATTATTTGATGGTTTACCTCTTGATCCTAATACAGGATATTTGAAAACAACAGATGATGATGGTAATTTTGTTGTCTACGATAGCGAGCATGGTATATTTGATAATGCGGAACCTCGTTTGAAAGCAAGTATCATGATTCCGGGAGACTCATATAAAGGTTATACGTTAGATATGCGTTGGGGATTAATAAATCCTTCTGTAGATCCTTCACAGAAAATCAAGAAGGAAATACCTGATGACGGTAAGACTACAACTTCTTGGGATAAAATATGTGAATCATTCAAGGTTAATGGACAGTCAGTAGCTATACGTACGACTAAAAGACCTAATGATGGTGAAACATATCAAAATACAGGAATAGCAATTTGTGGCTTTGATGGACCTGCTACCTCATCATCTAATATGTGTACTACAGGTATTTATGGTGTGAAATGGCTACAGCGTAATCTTTCAAATGGAGATTCTCAGTTATTTAGAAGTACACAACCGTGGATTGATATTCGTTATGCTGAAATTTTGTTGGCACGTGCGGAAGCTGCTGTTGAATTAGCTCAGAATGGGGTAACTTCTTATAGTAATACTGATATGTTGGAAGATGCTATGGCATGTATCAATAAAGTACGTGAAAGAGCGGGCGCTGATCTTGTGAAAAGTACTGCTGAATTGGCTGATATGACTGTTCCGACGAATAAAAGAGGAACAGGCAAGAATTCTATGATTTTTGCTCCGACTAAAGGCCTTCAAATTGTTCGTGTAGAACGTTACAAAGAACTGGCTGTTGAGCATAAACTTTATTGGGATTTGCGTCGCTGGTTTACAGCAGATACGCAAATAAGAGAATTCCGTTGGAGAATGCTTGCACCTTATTTATTCGCTAGTACTGCTGTAGTGGATGCGGAAACTGGTATTCCTCATGGTAAATATATATTCGATACTCGTGTAGCCGATAGTTATGGTGGTGAACATAGTTTTGACTCTAAATATTATTACGAAGGGATTCCAGATTCAGAACGTAAGGTGAATCCGTTACTTGAGCAAAATGATAGGTATTAATCAATAAAAATAGAAATAATATGAGAAAGATAGTAAATGCATTTCTGTTATCTCTGTTTGTTACGTGCTTTTGCGCATGTGAGAAGGATAACTACGATGCCCCTGAAGCTACAGTAATAGGTCAGGTTTATGATCATACAGGTAAACCTTTGCAAGTAGCACTTGGTCAAGGAAGCATGGCAATTCGTATTAAAGAAATAAGTTTTGCTAATGGTGATCCAAATATTGTGGTTACTGAGCAGAATCTGAATTTAATGATGGACGGTTCGTTCAAGAATACTCGCCTTTTTGAGGGTACTTATGAAATGTGGCCATATGAAACTTGTGGATATCCTTGCGAAAAAGAGCAAATGAAAGTAGTTGACTTGAAAAATGGGAAGACTGCCAAAGTAGAATTTACCGTTACTCCTTATTTAACCTTAGAGTGGGTAGATGAACCATATCAAGATGAAACAGGCTTTATTCATGCTTCTTTTAAATTTACACGTAATGCGAAAGAGGGATATACTATGCCAGATGTGGAAAAGGCGCAGCTAATTATTGGAACGACAGTTATGTGTGGTGCTGACGCACGTTATACTGATAATACTATAGACATTACTAATATTCAGGAAGGTGATGTTATACAGTTGAAGTCTAAGGCAAAGATTGAGTTTACTCAAAAGCTTTTTTTGCGTGTCAGTGCAAACTGTAAGGATACTTATAAGAAGCCTTGCTACACAGATGTGAAAACTATCGACGCAAAGGGATACGGAAAATAATATAGGTAGGTTAGCTAAGGAGGATGTTTGTCTTGAAAGGGACAAGTGTCCTCCTTCTTTTTTCCTGAAGCTGTCATTTTTTTATGTTAGTAGACTAATTAATTGCTTTTTAATGTCTAATTAATTATTTGTGCAAGTTTCTATTAATGTGTCGAGATTACATTTGCAGAAAAATATTATATTGTAATATCATGAAGAATTTCTATACAGCCTTTTGGACTGCCGTATGCCTTTTGATCTCATTATCCGGATATGCGCAATCTGAATGGAAAAATAATTTCTCCGATCAGGGAGAAATACTGAAAACAGTAGGACGAGGTGAATGCAGCATTGCAGACGGGGTGTTCCGTTCAAAAGGTTCTTATGCTTGTTTCGGTAATCCTGAGTGGAAGAACTATACCATGTCCTTTAAAGCGCGCGCTCCCCAAGAAGCGGAACAAGTTCAAATCTGGGCAGCATTTCGTGCCAATAATCGTTTTGATCGTTATGTAGTCGGTATAAAAGGCGGATTGCAAGATGATTTATACCTGATGCGCATGGGATATATGGGTACGGATGAATTTATGGGTGTTCGTCCGTTAGGATTTCATCCGGTACCGGGTCAATGGTATCAGTTAAAAGTAGAAATCTGTGGTAGCCGTATTCGCGTTTTCTTGAATGATGAGAAGGAACCACGGATGGATATCACAGATAAAAACAGCAATTTGGCGCCTTCCGGTCCTGTGACTTTGGGAGGCGGTTGGATTGAAACAGAGTTTGATGACCTTGTTGTTACTCCGTTGGAAGAAAATGCATTGAACAATGTGAAAGTTGCAGAATATCGCAAAGTGGCAACGCAACAAGAAAAAGAAAGCAAGCGCCAGCTTGAAAGAGCAAATTATGCGTCTGTGAAAATGAATAAACTGGAGGAAGGACGCACGGATATTTCATTGGATGGTAATTGGCTCTTTATGCCCGGATATCAGTTGGACGATAAAGAGAAAGCTGTATCCACGGCTACGGACGATAAGAATTGGCATGTAATGTCTGTGCCTAATTTCTGGAACCCAATCCGTATCTGGTTACATGGAGAAACCATGCCCTCACCTACAGGGCCTCAGCCCAAAGGAGTCTCGGATACCTATTATCAGCAGGAAACCGATCGTTGCGAGGGCTATACATTCGATTATAGAAAGACGAACGCTGCCTGGTATCGTCAGTGGATAGAGCTACCCGCTGGCATTGAAGGTAAAAATATGACTTTGACTTTTGATGCTGTTTCAAAAGTTGCGGAGATTTATATTAATGGAGAGTTGGCAGGTTCGCATATCGGTATGTATGGCGAAATACAAGTAGATGGAAGCAAGTTACTGAAACCCGGCAAAAATCTGGTAGTAGTGAAAGTGACCCGTAAGGCGGATGGAAGTGCTTCTGAAAACGGTAGTGCAGCTATTGATTTCTTCTATTCTTCTGTTCGCGAAAGTGAAAAAGAAGGCGGAAAGGTAGCTGTGAAGAACAACATCCTGAAAGATATAGCACATGGATTTTATGGCGATGAGCCTGCAGGTATCTGGCAGCCGGTAAAACTTACTATCACCAACCCGGTGAAGGTGGAAGATGTCTTTATTAAACCTACTCTAGAGGGAGCTACTTTTGACCTGACGGTAAAGAATCATAGCGGTAAGAAGAATCAGTTTGATCTCTATACTGACATTGTGGACAAAGAGACCGGTTCTGTGCTTTACAGCAGTCTTTCTTTGCAAAAACTGGTGCTGAATGCTGATGAAGAAAAGATGTTCACTTACAGTGTAAATGGACTTAAACCTCGTCTCTGGACACCTCATCATCCCAATCTATACGATTTCCGCTTTAGGCTGGTTACTGCCAAAGGTGTTGAATTAGACTGTCTGGCAGAAACTTCCGGTTTCCGTACTTTTGAGGTGAAGGAAGGGGTGTTCTTCCTGAACGGTAATCGCTACTGGTTGCGTGGTGGTAATCATATTCCGTTTGCCCTTGCTCCGAACGACTTGAATCTGGCTAATACTTTCATGCAGTTGATGAAAGCTGGTAACATAGATGTCACCCGTACTCACACCACTCCGTGGAATAAACTTTGGATGGGAGCTGCTGATAAAAATGGTATTGGCGTTAGCTTTGAAGGTACTTGGCCCTGGCTGATGATTCATTCCACCCCGCTTCCTGATGCAAAACTGATTGAGATGTGGAAGGAAGAATTCCTCACCTTGCTGAAAAAGTATCGTAACCATCCTTCACTGCTTTTCTGGACGGTGAATAATGAAATGAAGTTCTACGATAATGATAATGACCTGGAACGTGCTAAGGAGAAATACCGTGTGATTTCGGATGTGGTAAAAGAAATGCGTCGCATTGATCCTACACGCCCCATTTGCTTTGACTCCAACTATCAGGCAAAGGGCAAAAAGGAAAAGTATGGTGCTGACTTTATGGATAGCATAGATGATGGAGATATCGATGATATGCATGCGTATTATAACTGGTATGATTTCTCACTCTTCCGGTTCTTCAACGGAGAATTCCAGCAGAGGTTTAAGATGCCCGAACGTCCGCTTATCAGCCAGGAGATGTCAACCGGATACCCGAATAATGAAACCGGACATCCGACCCGTTCTTATCAGTTGATTCATCAGAACCCTCAATCTCTGATAGGCTATGAATGTTATGACTTCTCAGATCCTAAATCATTCCTTAACGTGCAGGCGTTCATTACCGGAGAATTGGCTGAAGCGCTCCGCCGTTCCAACGATCAGGCATCGGGTATCATGCATTTTGCCTTACTCACCTGGTTCCGTCAGGTTTATGATTATCAGAAGATTGAGCCATATCCTACGTATTACGCCTTGAAGCGTGCTTTGCAACCTGTGTTGGTAAGTGCTGAGTTGTGGGGACGTAATCTTTATGGTGGAGATAAACTGCCGACACGTATTTATGTAGTGAATGACCGCGAGGATGGTACAGCCCTGAAACCTACTTTGTTGCGTTGGGAAGTACAGGATGAAGCCGGAAAGAAACTGGTTTGGGGTAGTGAAGAACTCCCGGCTGTGAAGCATTATGGGCGCTACTATATTGAACCGAATATCCAATTACCGGTTAACTTGCCGGCTGACAAGGTGAAAGCTAAATTGGTATTGAAGTTGACTGAGAATGGCTTACCGGTATCGGAAAATGAATATAATTTGTTGTTGGCGCGTAAAGATTGGAACATAAACCAAATAGCAGAAGGTAAAAAAGTGCTTCTTCTGGATAAAGAGGGTATGAAAGATAAATTTGATTTCCTTCATATAAACTATCAGGTGGTTTCTACTATAAAGGAAATGGTGAGCCCGAAACAGAAAGCTAACCTTTGCATTATTTCCGGATTGACCGAGTGTACGAACGAAGAAAAAGAAATGCTTCGCTCTTATCAGTCAAAGGGAGGAAAATTGCTTTTACTGAATAGTAAAGAAGTTGCGAAAACCATTTATCCGGAACATATCACGGGCTGGATTATCCCGACAGAAGGTGATATCGTGAATATGGAACGCAATGATGCACCGGTGTTTGATGGTATCGACGCATTGGAACTGCGTTATTTCAATAATAATAAGAGAGAAATTCCTTTGGCTTGTAATGCTACCCTGAAGGTAAACCGGAATGAAAACCTGATAGAATTGGCAGGGCAGATGAAAATTCATGCCTATATCGACGGTGGAAAGGCGGAAGATCGTATTCGTAAAATCGATTCAATGCGAGGTTTAACCTTATTGCAGATAAAGGATGGAAAGGGATTGGCTACAGTTTCTACCATGTGTACGGAGAAGGCTGATACCGACCCGATAGCAGGGAGATTATTGGTCAATATGATTAGCACTTTAATAAAATAACTAATTTGGAAAATCATGAAAAACTTGAAAGAATATATTTTGTTTATTGCAGCATTCTTATTAATAGGGTGCTCTGATGGTAATGACGAAACAATAATTCCTGATAAACCAGGAACAGAAGAACCAGACCCGGAACCAGGGAAACCTGATGAAGATGAAGTTCCGGAGCATAATGCCATATTGGGTTCTTTATGCGGTTTCGAAGGTGATTTGCGAAAAGGTAAAATTTATAAAGGAGATGGTAGACCAACAACATATTATAATATTCCTTTGTTTGAAGCTGTGCCCGAAGGCTCTGAAGACGGTTGGTGGGATAATCTGGTGGAAGAGATTGCTTATAGCGGATTAGATTACATTGCTGCTAATTGTCGTGGTTTACAACCCTCTTATCCTAAGAAATATGTGGATCATGGTGACCCGACTCATATCAAAAAGCTGATAGAAGCGATGGAACGTCGTGGTGTAACCGATAAATTTAAAGTAGCTATTTTTGATGATTGTCCAGCTTCATGGGAAGCTGCGCGTAATGAAGATTTGGGACGTGGTTACGCTGGTTATACTATTGATAATCCAGGGCAACGTAAGCCTTATCCCTTGAAAGATATAAATATTGATTCCAAAGAGTTTCAAGATTCCATCTATCAGTATATCTGGGATTATAATATTCGTTTGGCATTCCAGAATATTCCAGAGAAATATATTTTTAAATACAATGGTCGTCCAGTGGTGTACTTTTGGGGATGTAGTTTTGTAGGAGATGTACCTGGCAAGCTGGCATATATTTTAAAACGGATACGCGAAGATTGTATCAAAGAATTTAATATGGATCCGCTACTGATTATCGATCAGGATTGGGGTAAGCGTGATAATACGCTTACTGCTGCGACGGAAGCTATTGGGGGGCTCAATAACTGGTTCAATATGTCAGAGCCTTATACCGTACGTACATTTAAAGATTTGACAGTAGGAGTCGGTATTCCCGGATTTCTAGTAAATGATAAAACAGGGGGGGAAATGTTTGTTGATGCAGACCATGGTCGGTTATTAGAGAAGGCATTGAATTATTTTGTGAAGAATCGGGCCCATATTATATTCTTGGAAGGGTTTACTGATGTATTGGAAAATGCCGCTTACTGGCGGAGCACGGATAAAGTTTATTATGATTATCCCAATCAGCGTCTGAATATTTTAAGAAAGTGGAGTAGTAATCCGTACCCGAAAGAATTTAAGGTAGAAGTTGAAGCATGTGACAATTTTGAAGATAAATCGTCAGGTAATAGTGGCGGCCAATATCGTAAGGGTAATTTGGATATTAAGAAATGTAATGATATCTATGAAGGGTGGTGTGTGACGGCTACTGAGTCTGGAGAATGGTTGAAATGGGTAGAACTTCCTTTCAGTGCGGGTAAATCCACCATTAAATTGCGTTATGCAGCTCAGGCTACTGTGAAGGTGCGCTTTGACATTAATAAGGAAGAAGGAAATGTTGTAGAATTACCTGCTACTAGTGGAAGTTGGAAAGATGTGGATGTTGCTACAGTCAATTTTGAAAAGAAAGGCTGGCGTGAGGTAGTTCTTAATATCATTTCCGGAGATGCAGATTTGAATTACTTTACAATCATTGCAGAATAAAAAAATAGAAAAAAGATGAGAAACTTTCTCGTAACATTTTGTTTGAGTGCTGTAGCCCTGGTGGCTACAGCACAAAATGAACCCTACAGAAACCCGGATTTATCACCTTCCGAACGGGCGTGGGACTTGTTGAAACGTATGACTCTGGAAGAGAAAATCAGCCAGATGAAAAATGGCTCGCCAGCCATTGAACGCCTTGGAATACCGGCATATGACTGGTGGAATGAAGCACTGCACGGAGTGGCGCGCGCCGGAAAAGCAACTGTTTTTCCTCAGGCGATAGGACTTGCTGCCACTTTTGATAATCAGGCGGTTCATGAAACCTTCAGCATCGTATCGGATGAAGCCCGTGCCAAATACCATGATTTTCAACGTAAGGGTGAGCGGGATGGTTACAAGGGATTGACGTTTTGGACTCCGAATATTAATATATACCGTGATCCGCGTTGGGGACGGGGCATGGAAACTTATGGTGAAGACCCGTATTTGACATCTCTGATGGGATTGGCCGTAGTGAAAGGCTTGCAGGGGGATGGCACCGGAAAATATGACAAGACACATGCTTGCGCCAAGCACTATGCCGTGCACAGTGGCCCGGAATGGAACAGGCATAGTTTTGATGCCAAGAATATTTCCCAGCGTGATTTATGGGAAACCTATCTGCCCGCTTTTAAAACTTTGGTGACGGAAGGGAAAGTAAAAGAGGTGATGTGTGCCTATAACCGCTATGAAGGAGAACCGTGTTGCTCTAACAAGCAATTGTTGATTCGTATCCTGCGCGAGGACTGGGGATATGATGATATTGTGGTTTCAGATTGTGGGGCTATCGGAGATTTCTACTATCCTGATCATCATGAAACCCATCCTACGGCTGCTGCTGCCTCGGCTGACGCTGTTGTCTCAGGGACAGACCTGGAATGTGGCGGCAGTTATTCTTCTTTAAATGAAGCGGTACGGAAAGGACTGATATCAGAAGACAAAATCAATGAATCGGTTTTCCGTTTATTGCGCGCTCGTTTCCAGTTGGGCATGTTTGATGATAATACACTTGTTTCGTGGTCTGAAATACCATATTCGGTTGTAGAGTCAAAGGAACATGTAGCCAAGGCTTTGGAGATGGCACGTAAGAGTATGGTGTTGCTGACTAACAAGAATAATATCTTGCCGTTGAGTAAATCTGTTCGTAAAGTTGCCGTGCTGGGTCCTAATGCCAATGATTCTGTGATGCTTTGGGCAAACTATAATGGTTTCCCTACTAAGTCTGTCACCATCCTTGAGGGCATTAGAAGTAAACTTCCCGAAGGGACTGTATATTATGAGAAAGGTTGTGATTTTGTAAATACACAGACTGTTTTTAGCTACTTCGACTGTTGCTCATATGATGGGAAGAAAGGCTTTAAGGCAACTTTCTGGAATAATAAGGAATTGGAAGGTGAAGCGGTGGCTGTCGGTCATTTTAGTGAGCCGCTGAACTTTGGTAATGGGGGTAACACCGTATTTATGCCGGGAGTAAATCTGCACGATTTCTCGGCGCGCTTTGAGTCGGTATATACCCCGAAGGAATCCGGCGAAGTCTCTTTCATTATTTCTGCGGATGATGGTTTCCGACTGTTCATTGATGGGGAAGAGGTTTACTCTGAGTGGCATAATGGAGCTACAAGAGAGAAAATGTATAATCTGAATGCAGTGAAAGGCAAAGCCTATAAGGTTGTATTAGAGTATTTTCAGGCTGGCGGAGAAGCTTCATTGAAATTTGATATAGGTATTAAGAAAGAAATAAATTATAAGGAAGTGGCCGATAAAGCGGCTGAAGCTGACGTGATTATCTTTGTAGGCGGACTTTCTTCTTCACTGGAAGGTGAAGAAATGCCGGTGGACCTTCCCGGATTTAGAAAAGGTGACCGCACCAATATCGATCTGCCTCAGGTGCAGGAAGAGATGCTGAAAGCTTTGAAAAAAACAGGTAAACCGGTTGTTTTTGTCTTATGTTCCGGCAGTACGCTGGCATTACCTTGGGAAGCGGAAAACCTGGATGCGATTATTGAAGCATGGTATCCCGGTCAGCAGGGAGGAACAGCCGTTGCAGATGTCCTGTTTGGTGATTATAATCCTGCCGGACGCTTGCCGCTTACTTTCTATGCATCGAGCAGTGATCTACCCGATTTTGAGGACTATGATATGAGCAACCGTACATACCGCTATTTCAAGGGAAAACCTCTGTTTCCTTTTGGACATGGATTGAGTTATACCACTTTTGACTATGGTAAGGCTAAAGCGGATAAAAAAATACTTCGGGCAGGTGAGGGGGTGACTTTAACCATACCGTTGAAGAACATCGGTAAACTGTCGGGGGATGAAGTTGTGCAAGTCTACCTGCGTAATCCCGGCGATAAGGAGGGACCGATTAAAACGCTGAGAGCTTTCCGCAGGATTTCTCTGGAAGCTGGTCAGGCGGAAGATGTTCTGTTTGAATTGCCCGTCTCAACATTTGAATGGTTTAATCCGGCTACAAACCGCATGGAGGTTCTTCCCGGTAAGTATGAACTGCTTTATGGCGGAACTTCGGATGAGAAGGCTTTACAAAAATTGGTGGTAACATTGAAGAAGTAAAATCAGTAGCCGGGTAAGATTACGATTCCTGCTGACCGGGAAAACAAACGCTTTATTATTTACTTTGAATCGGTCAGGATGCGTGCAGAAGTAGCTAAGAATATATTGTGTAACTATATCAAATACTCTTTTCATGAAAACATCTTCTAAGTTAGGGGCGGCGGCTATACTGATTCTGCTGGCGTTGCTCCCTCTGAGCATTTCCTGTGCGCAAACACAAAAACAGCAAGTACTCCGGCAGAGTATCAAAACCACTTATCCGACAAAGGACTGGGCGATATCCGACTTTGTTGTGACCGACCCTGCCTTCGGTGCCAGGGCCGAACCGGGATTTGACAACAGGGCTGCTTTCCAGGCGGCTATTGACGCTGCTTATGAAAGCGGCGGCGGGGTAGTGTATATACCTGCCGGAAATTATGAATTCCGCAGTACGCAGCTCGGTACAAAGAATGTCAGAGTTCGCCAAGGCCGTTCGGAAAGCAAGAAAGACTTCCACTTTGAATACGTTTTGCGCCTCCATCCCGGAGTACAACTTCGTGGCGACTGGGCTAATCCGGAGGCCAATAACGGAAAAGTTCTCGGAACCATTCTTGAAGTACGTGTCGGCAAAGATGCACCGAACTATGACGGAAGTGTTGAAAGCTGGTGGAACGACGGACAGGCGGACAATGCACTTCGCACGACCTATACGAGCATAGCTGACCGGTTCATCGAGATGAATGCAGGCACCGGAGTTACTAATCTCTCCATCTGGTATCCTGAGCAGGACATCAATGATGTGAAGCCCTATCCGTGGACGTTGTTCCAAACCCAGGGAGACTGTGCTACGATAGAGCATGTCACTCTCGTCAACTCTTACAACGGCTTTAATTCTGCGCCGAGTGAGTTGCACTATGTGCTGGATAGTTATATCACAGCCCTGAACAAAGGTATCGAAGTGCACGTATGTACCGATATCGGGCGTATTGAGAATGTCAGGATAAGTCCTGAGTACTGGGCTAAATCCGGTCTTCCGGGAGCACCTTCTCTTGCTGACGTAACAGCCTATACAAAAGCGAACGGCACGGGATACCAGATGCACCGTTCGGACTGGGAGTATGTTTCTTACCTGCGTGTGTCAGGTTACAAGACAGGCGTATGGATTGGGCGTGAACCCGGCTTTGCCGATGCCCCGAACGCTCAGTTGTATGAGGTGCATGTAGATAATTGCGGGAATGGATTGTATGTGGAAGATGTCAATCCGTATGGCATACTTATATCCAATTCTTCATTCGGAGCGCCCGAAGATGGCAATGCCGTATACTTTTACAAAGATTTCAGCACGTCGGTACAATTCAATGGGGTGGATTTCAACGGACCTGTTGTAAGTGACGGCAGCGATGGAGTCGTGTCGTTTGAAAGCTGTACGTTTAGTGAATACGGGGATTATGCCCTCAAGATGAACAGTGGCAATGCATTGCTGTCCCAATGCGATTTCAAGAAGAAGGCCGGACATGTATATCTCGGTGCGGATATGCATACGCTGAAGTCGGTTAATTCGGGCTATAAATCTAAACTGAAGGTGGATAATCACAGTACTTCCGCTAAAGTGGAAGTTATCACAGGGAAGAAATACCTCTTTGATCCCATTCCTAAAAATGTGAAAACAAATATAGACGTGCATCCAAGACCGGTGTCGGATAGAGTATTGAAAGCGGATTTAGCGAGGGCAACCGGCTTTAATAATGATCGTCCCGTAAAAGACGTATCGGCTGATTTGCAGTCTGCACTGGACGCTGTGAAAGCCGCCGGCGGAGGTACGCTCTACCTGCCGGCCGGAAGATATCTGGTGAATAACCCTATTAAAGTGCCTTCGGGGGTTGAATTGCGGGGATCATGGGATGTACAGCATCACACACAAAGTGGTGGAACTGCCATATTTACCAATTATGATGGCGGAACCGCAGGAGAAAGCGGGCCTTCGCTCATACAGCTTGAAGCCCATGCAGGTATCAGAGGTATTACGCTGGCACAGCTTAATATCGTTTCTGATGGTTTCAGTGTTGAAAACCCGAGAAAAACCCCGTTCCTGATACAGGGGCAAGGTCCGAAGGTGTATATTATAAACGTAACCATAGCTGTAGGTGACAAAGGTATAGACTTGGCTTCATACGACACGAGCGGGCATTATGTCGATTATCTGGGTGGTGTACCTTTAAGGGCAGGTATCTGGGTTGGCGGTGGCGCCGAAGGCGGATTCATCCGCAATATGCAGTTGAACCCTCATTACGGATCAAGACTTCCGGAAGGTGGACAAGGATATCCGGAAGTATTTATGATGCGCTTCGTACAGTCTAATTGCAGTGCGCTTAAATTTGCAGATGTCAAGAATCAGACCATTTTCAATAATTTCGTTTATGGCTCGGTATATGGAATACATTTTCTGAAAGATGCAATAACAGGCAAGTATCCGGGGGAAATGACCGTTATAGGTCATGGTTCTGACGGGTGTACTTATTCTCTGTTTGTAGAAGACGCGGATAAGGATACTAAGATAGTTGCCATTAACTCAGAATTGGTCAATACTAAAATTCCGAATGAGCCGGTCAGGTCATACGTTCTCATGGGAGATAAGGTCAATACCGATAAAGTTCATCCTGATGCTAAATTGACTTTGTACAATAGTGCATTTTGGGGTAGCCCTGTCATCGGGGCGATAATAAATAATGGTATTGTATCTTTCCAACAAGCTAATTTCTCACGCTCCGGTACGCAGGGTGTAGATGTTAGAGGTGGTAAAGCGCATGTCTATACTTCTTATTTCGCTCAAAAAATGGCGGAGGCAACTGCCCAAGATGAAGGGTACGCCAGACTGGGAGCGCAGGGTAAATCGATAGAGTTTACTAACAACTACTATATTTCCGGGTTCCGGTTTAGTAAGTCGGGAGAGGGATTGATTTATGGATCTGATAAGAAGTAGATGTTGGATGGATAGATTCTTGTGAATGTGACATTGTGGAAGGGCTACACCAAAAGGGTAAAAGGGTGTAGCCTTGATTTATCTTCTACCAGTTATCCGTTCGGAAAGGAATCAGTGGCAGTCCATGAATATTGAAAACATTGGCTTCTGCATAGTTTTTATAGGCATACCGAACTGCTACCGGATGAGGTACTTTATCACTGGATACTGCCAGACGGGTAGTGCTGGTTTCTATTTCAGCAAATGCCGGATAGAATACTTTGTCTTCTCCTGCTATCTCAAATCCTTTGAGAGCAGTCCACATCGGGCACAATCCCCGTTGGGCATTTTCAACATTGATGTATATTTTGTTATCGGATATCTCCATGGATTTATAAATAGGTGATGCATATCCGAATCCTTTCTTACCGTAAGTCTTTGCAAGTGCCCAGAGTGCCAGACGGTTTCCGACAGTCTCTTTATCCATGGGATGTATAAAGACGGGATGGCCTATGTCTACAGTTGAAACCATACCGCTATTCGGAATATCCTTCATGTTTTGCAATTGTACTTCGCGCATCCGTGCAGCTGAAGTTCCATCTGCTCCTTCATAATTGAACGGGGCTATTTCCACAAAATAGAAGGGAAGCTCACCTCGGTTCCATTTGTTTCGCAAGTCTTTCACAAAGGCCGGCATCAGACTTTGATACAGATCGGCATTGTCCCGGTTACTTTCCCCTTGGTACCAGAGGAAACCTTTGATAGCAAAGTTTGTGAAAGGGGCTACTTTGGCATTATACAGTACACAGGGAGTAGCGGTTATATTCTTTATCTGCTCATCATTGTCAAGGATCGATAGATTGATACTTTTGAAAGGAGAAATCGCTTCCCGGCTCATCCATGCTTCCACTTTGGAACCTCCCAGGGTAGAAACGATAATACCAACCGGTACTTCCAGAACTTCCTGTATATATCGGGCGAAATAATAAGCGGCAGCACTAGTGGTTGCTACATTCACCGGAGTGTTTTCCAACCATTCACCCTGACAGTCTTTTTGTGGAGTCTTGCTGAATTGGCGCACCCATTTACCTTCTTTAGAGTCGGTATTGTATATGCGGATAGGGGTAGATGGCTTTGCTTTGGCAATTAGATCATTGGTTCCTTTGGTAGGTTGACGGTCGAATCCTCCCATCGGCATTTCCATATTCGACTGTCCGGAACAAAACCAGACTTCACCTATCAATACGTTTTTTAAAGTGAGCGGTTCGCCGTCATTGAAAGTTATCTCGTAAGGACCACCCGCCTGTGGAGTGGGGATCTGTAGTTCCCATTGGCCTTTATTGTCAGCGATAGCCTTGTATGTTTTGTTGTTCCACGAGGTCTTTACTGTCAGGGTTGCTTTGGCTTGCGCTTGCCCCCAGAGTTTGACGTCTGTCTGCTGTTGCAACACCATGTTGTCTGCAAGTACGGAGGGGAGTTTTACTTTGGCTTCTGCGTTGACAGAAAGAAAGAGGAAAGCTAACAGAAAGGAGAAGTGTATCAATGGGCATCCATTCATACGGTTTGAAAAAACTCTATTCATGATATTCTTTAATTAGTAGTTAAACTATGGGTTATAAACTATGTGCAAAGGTAAGTTCAGACTATTATCTTGTGATTAATTTCGTATTAACTACACTCGAAATCTGTTTTAATAATCTTTAAAAAGACACTTTTAAGGTGATTTTAATATAGGAAAGGCAAACAATCCTCATATTAATTGAAAATTAAGTGTAAGCTAATTGTAATATAATTGAAGCATTAATCTGTCGGGTTTATATTTGCGATGTGAAATAATAGATAATGGCAGAGGTATAGGTCGAAAGTTTTTTAATAATAGATATAAATAATAGTATTTTATGAGAGTTAAGTTATTCATAGCATTGGGTATGCTTGGTATGAGTTTGTTTACTTATGCCGGTTCCAGACACGCCGCGGAGACTTCTTATCCGAGTTATAAAGGATTGGTAATGGCGGGATATCAAGGTTGGTTTCGTGGACCGCAGGATGGTACAAATCAAGGTTATGGCCATTATGGAACCGGAAAGCAATTCGACGAGAAACATTGTACCATTGATGCATGGCCCGATGTGAGCGAGTATGAGAAAACGTATGAGACTTCTTTCCGCCATGCCGACGGAAGAAAAGCGCGTGTATTCAGTTCGGCGGACAAGTCTACTGTTGATTTGCATTTCAGGTGGATGAAAGATTACGGAGTGGATGGCGTATTTGTACAGCGTTTTGTGGACTATACCCGTGGAGATCAAAAGAATTCGGTGCCTAACCGTATCCTGGAAAATGCTTTGGAAGCAGCTTCCAAGTATGATCGTGCCATCGCCGTGATGTATGATCTGTCCGGTTTGAGAAGATCCGGTGAAGACTGCTCCATGATAATAGAAGACTGGAAGAGGCTGGTGGACAATCAGAAGGTGACTAATCAGTCCGGTACGAAAACTTATTTGCACCATAACGGAAAGCCGGTAGTGGCTATCTGGGGAGTCGGTTTCCCCGACCGTCCCTACAATATCAGGAATATCGGCATGGAGCGCTTGATTGACTTCCTGCAAAATGATCCGGTATATGGCGGTTGCACGGTAATGTTGGGTGTTCCTACCTTCTGGCGCAATCTGGAATCCGATTGTATTAATGATCCTTATCTGCATACATTGATCCGAAAGGCGGATATCGTTCTGCCGTGGACTATCCAGCGTTTCTCTCCGTTGTTACACAATGATATGGATCGTTTCCGTGACCTGGTTATTGGAGATATCCGCTGGTGCGAAGAGAATGGAGTGGATTATGTTCCAGCCGTAACCCCGGGGTTCAGTTGGCATAATCTCAGCAAACTGGAGTTTCCGGATGACGTAAAGCCTGTAGGCAGTATTCCCCGTCAGGGAGGACGTTTCTATTGGCAGCAGCTCTCTACGGCGATGATGGCAGGGGCGGAAATGATTTATGTAGCCATGTTTGATGAGGTAGACGAGGGTACCGCTATCTTTAAATGTACGGGCGATCATCCGGTTAGTGACATTGCCAGGTTTATCGATATGGACGGCCAGCCTTCCGATCATTACCTGTGGCTGACCGGTGAGGCGGCCCGTATGCTCAGGAAAGAAATTCCATTGACGTTTAAGATGCCCGTAAGAAATTAAACAATGAAACGATATCAGTTAATAATGGCTCTGTTTGCATCCTTTCTGCTTCTGGTGGAAGGGGTGCAGGCACGTATTACACTGCCGTCTTTTTTCTCAGATGGAATGGTGTTGCAACAACAAAGTGCGGTTGCTATTTGGGGAAGCAGTGCCAGGAAACGGCAGAAAGTAACTGTAAAAACTTCATGGAATGCTAAGAAATATACGGCAGTTACCGATGAATCGGGTAACTGGAAAGTAAAGGTAGAGACACCCGTGTATGGTGGTCCCTACAGCATAGAGGTGAGCGATGGTGAGCCGGTACATATCAATAATGTATTGATCGGTGAGGTATGGCTTTGTTCCGGTCAGTCCAATATGGATATGCGGGTAAGCGGAAATTATGGCGATCCGGTGATTGGTTCGTTGGATGCCATTGTCACTTCCGGAAATCCCGAAGTTCGTATGTTTATGGTAGGAAGCAAGATGACGTCCGAACCACTGACTGACTGTGAAGGTATTTGGCAGGAAGCTTCCTCTGAAACGGTTCCCGGGTTCTCGGCTACCGGATATTTCTTTGCACGTAAACTGAACCAGGTGCTCAAGGTGCCAGTAGGTATCATCCATGCGAGTTATGGAGGTTCGCGGGTGGAAGCCTGGATGAGTGAAGAAGGGATAGAACCTTACAAAGACTTGTCGGATGTACACAATGCTTCTATTCTTTATAATGGTATGTTGAGTCCCGTAGTCGGTTATGGCATACGAGGCTGTTTGTGGTATCAGGGAGAAGCCAATGTGGATGTCCCCGACCTGTATACGCAACTGTTTCCTTCGTTGGTGAATGACTGGCGAAAACAATGGGGAATAGGGGAATTTCCTTTCTATTATGCACAGATTGCTCCATTCAACTATAATAAGGGTGAGGGGAAAGGAAAAAACTCGGCCTATTTGCGTGAAGCTCAGGCTAAATGTCTGGATTTTGTGCCTTCTTCCGGAATGATAATTCTGACTGATATCGGCGATGCGCGTACCATACATCCTATGGAGAAGGAAACCGTAGGTAATCGTTTCGCATACATGGCATTAGGACGAACTTATGGTAAGAAGGGGTTCCCCGTGACTGGTCCATTGTATAAGTCCATGCAGGTAGAGGGAAATAAGATTGCGGTATCATTTGATGAGGTTGGTAAAGGCTTGACTACATATCGCCAACCACTGACAGGTTTCGAAATAGCCGGTGAGGATAGGGTGTTCCATCCTGCCAATGCGCATTTTGGTAAAGACGCTCAAACAGTGGTCGTTTCCAGCCCGGAAGTGCCCCATCCGGTAGCAGTGCGATATGCTTTTAAGGATTATGTGAAAGGCTGTCTTTATAATATGTCAGGTCTTCCGGTTTCTTCATTCAGGACGGACGATTGGTAATACTGGGATACTATGAAAAATAGGAGAAAGTTATTCAAAATTATAAGTTTTATTTACTCTTTTTGCTTGGCTTTATGAAACATAAACTCTGCATGCTGTTGTTGGCATCAGGAATCGGATTGTTTTCCTGTGCAGAAAAGGATCTCCCCAAGGAGTATACCGATAGCGTGAATATATTTATAGGAACAGGAGGACATGGACATACTTTTCCCGGTGCTACTTTACCTCATGGAATGGTACAGTTAAGTCCGGATACCCGTCTTAATGGATGGGATGCCTGTTCGGGATATTATTATGACGATACTTCCATCATGGGCTTCTCCCATACCCATCTTAGCGGAACGGGTATTGGAGATTATGGCGACATACTTTTCATGCCGGTAGTGGGAGAGAAGCCGCTGATCGCAGGAACAGCGGAGAATCCGGATGAAGGATATCGTTCCCGTTTCTCACATGAACAAGAGAGTGCCCGTCCGGGATATTATCAGGTTTTGTTGCAGGATGATTCCATCAATGTGGAACTAACGGCTACTTTGCGTGCCGGATTGCATCGGTATACTTATCCCAAGGCAAGTGATGCCCGCCTGATTCTTGATATGGAACCTACCATTCACGGACATCAGCACCCCGTTACTCAAATTCGTGTGGTGAACGACTCTACTATAGCCGGAATGAAATATACGAAAGGCTGGGCTAAACACCATTATGTGTATTTCTATGCTGTATTTTCAAAGCCCTTTGACTATAAGTTGTATTCAGGAACCGAATACCAGCCGGATAGTACCTCTGTCACCGTCAATACAGCAAAAGCTGTGATGACTTTCAGGAATCTTGCTGCGGATGGACGTGTGTTGGCTAAAGTCGGCATTTCGAGTGTGGATGAAGAAGGTGCGAAGCGGAATATGGAAGCGGAAGTTCCGGATTGGAATTTTGAAAGAATAGCGCATCAGGCGAATACTGCCTGGAATGAAGCCTTAGGCAAGATTGATATTGAAACTTCGGACAATGACAATCGTACTGTTTTCTATACTTCTTTGTATCATGCATTCATACAGCCGAGTCTGGCATCGGATGTAGACGGTCGTTATCGTACCATGGGGCATGAGATAAAGCAAGATACTTCTTATACCAATTATACGGTGTTCTCGCTATGGGATACTTTCCGTGCGGCTCATCCGCTTTACACCATTGTAACGCCGGAACAGAATCAGGCATTTATCCGTTCGTTGCTTCGCAAATATGATGAGTCAGGTATTCTGCCTAAGTGGGAATTGGCTTCCAATGAGACCGGAACGATGATTGGTTATCATGCTGTTTCTGTTATTGCAGACGCCATGATGAAGAAGCAATGCGATTTTGATGTGAAGAAAGCATTGGAAGCCTGTATACGGTCTTCGGTATATGACACTACCGGCATTACGCCTATGATGGATCGTCAGATACTGAACGGAAAGGTTATGCCGATTTCAATTAAGTATAAAAACGAATTGGGATATATTCCTTGTGATAAAGTGGGCGGTTCCGTTTCACAAGGTCTGGAGTTTGCCTATAATGACTGGCTGATTGCACAAATGATGAAGGAATATAACCGTAAAGACATGTATGATAAATACATGAATTTATCTAAAGCCTACCGTGCTTATTTTGATCCGGAAACGAAGCTGATGCGTGGCAAGTTGAGTGATGGGAGCTGGATTACTCCTTTTGATCCTTCTTCTGTGCAACGTCCCAGTAATTATGTAGAGGGAAATGCCTGGCAATGGGCATGGTTTGTACCACAGGACGTAGATGGATTAATGGAGTTGGTGGGCGGCAAAGAGGCATTTGAAGCACATCTGGATACGCTGTTTACCACAAGTTCCGAACTGACCGGTGATCCGAATGCGGCTGCCGATGTGACCGGGATGATCGGGCAATATGCACATGGCAACGAACCGAGCCATCATATACCTTATCTTTATAATTATGCCGGTGCACCCCGCAAGACGCAAGCTTTGGTAGATCATATTCTTCGTACACTGTATCACAATGATCCTAACGGACTTTCGGGTAATGAAGATGTGGGTCAGATGTCTGCCTGGTATGCACTCAGTTCTATGGGATTCTATTCGTTCTGTCCGGGCCGTCCGGTTTATGAAATTGGCCGTCCGATGTTCGATAAGGTAACCATTCATCTGGAGGGTGGAAAAGATTTTGTGATTCGAACTAAGAATAATAGCGTAGAAAATAAGTATATTCGCTCCATGAAATTGAATGGTGAAGAATTGACTGAGCCAAGGTTCTCTCACTTTGATCTGATGCGGGGTGGTGAGCTTGTTTTTGAAATGGAAAAATAAATAAGTACTATGAAAAGAGGAATCACTTTATGTATTGCTGTATCGCTTTGTGCGGGTGTGTATGCGGGTAATAATCCCGGTATATATAAGAAAGGCTGGATTGATTTTAACAAGAACGGGGTAAAGGATATCTACGAAGATCCTTCGGCATCGATAGAGGCAAGAGTAAAAGACCTGCTGTCGCAGATGACACTGGAAGAGAAAACTTGCCAGATGGCTACCTTGTACGGGTCCGGCCGTGTACTGAAAGATTCTCTCCCCACTGAGAAGTGGAAAGATGAAATCTGGAAGGACGGTATAGCCAATATAGATGAACAGGCCAATGGCTTGGGACGTTTCGGTTCTTCTTTATCATACCCTTATGTGAATAGTGTAGAAAATCGGCAGACCATTCAGCGATGGTTTGTGGAGCAGACCCGGCTGGGAATACCTGTCGATTTCACCAACGAAGGTATTCGCGGACTTTGCCATGACCGGGCCACCATGTTCCCTGCCCAATGCGGACAGGGGGCTACCTGGAATAAGGAACTGATCAGTGAAATAGCTCAGGTCACCGCTGAAGAAGCAAAAGCATTAGGTTATACTAATATTTATTCTCCTATTCTGGATATTGCACAAGATCCGCGTTGGGGACGTGTAGTAGAATGCTATGGAGAAGATCCTTTTCTGGTGGGAGAGCTTGGAAAACGGATGATTAAAGGACTTCAGCAAGAAGGACTGGTTGCCACTCCCAAACACTTTGCAGTATATAGTATCCCTGTCGGTGGGCGTGATGCCGGTACCCGTACCGATCCACATGTAGCACCGCGCGAGATGCGGACTCTTTATATCGAACCTTTCCGCAAGGCTTTCTGCGAAGCCGGAGCATTGGGAGTCATGAGTTCGTATAATGACTATGATGGTGAACCGATTACCGGAAGCTATCATTTCCTTACTGAAATACTTCGCCATGAATGGGGTTTCAAAGGCTATGTAGTGTCTGATAGTGAAGCGGTGGAGTTCCTCTATTCCAAGCATAACGTGGCTGCCGATGCTGTAGATGGAGCTGCCCAGGTAGTAAATGCGGGATTGAATGTGCGTACTAATTTTACTTTGCCCGAGAATTTCATTCGTCCGCTTCGCCAGGCTATCAGCGAGGGAAAGGTTTCCATGCAGACAATTGATGGCCGTGTAGCTGATGTGTTGCGGGTGAAGTTTGGGATGAGGTTGTTTGATAATCCTTATAAAGGAGATGCAAAACATCCTGAAAAGGTGGTGCATAGCAAGGAACATCAGGCGGTATCCATGAGAGCGGCTTTAGAATCCATCGTTTTATTGAAGAATGAAAATAATATCCTGCCACTTTCCAAAGATTTGAAGAAAGTAGCAGTGATTGGTCCCAATGCGGATGAAGTGCAAAACCTGATTTGCCGTTATGGTCCGGCTAATGCTCCGATAAAGACGGTATATCAGGGGATAAAAGAGTATTTGCCTGATGCAGAGGTGCGTTACGCAAAAGGAACAGATATTATTGATAAATATTTTCCGGAGAGTGAGCTTTACGAAGTGCCATTGGATCAGGAGGAACAGGCTATGATGGATGAGGCTGTAGCCTTGGCAAAGGAATCGGACGTAGCTATCATGGTACTGGGAGGAAATGAGAAGACGGTGCGTGAGGAATATTCCCGTACCAATTTGGATCTGTGCGGACGGCAGGAAAAACTGTTACAAGCTGTATACGCAACGGGCAAACCTGTAATCCTGTTACTGGTAGACGGACGTGCCGCCACCATCAATTGGGCTGAACGTTATATTCCGGGTATCGTACATGTCTGGTTCCCGGGAGAATTTATGGGAGATGCCGTGGCACAGGTACTTTTCGGTGATTACAATCCGGGTGGTAAACTGGCGGTAACCTTCCCTCGTTCGGTAGGGCAGATACCTTTCGCTTTTCCTTTTAAACCGGGTTCCGATTCGAAAGGTTTTGTACGTGTTACCGGTACGCTTTATCCTTTCGGATATGGTTTGAGCTATACTACTTTTGCTTATAGTGATTTAAAGATAGAGAATCCGGTCATTGGTGTACAAGGTAGTGTAAAGTTGAGTTGTAAAGTGAAGAATACGGGAAAAGTAGCCGGAGATGAAGTTGTTCAGCTTTATCTGCATGATGAGATGAGTTCTGTAACTACATATGTAAAAGTACTGCGTGGCTTCGAACGTATCCACCTGGAACCGGGCGAAGAAAAAGCGATTGATTTCGTACTCACCCCGCAAGAAATGGGATTATGGAATAAGGATAATCATTTCGTAGTAGAACCAGGTACGTTTGCTGTAATGGTGGGAAGCTCTTCACAAGATATTAGGTTGCAAGGGAAGTTTGAAGTGAAATAGTCATTTTAATTACTTGTCCGGTTCATTTGTCATTTAGATTATTCTCTATTGCTCCAAGAATTGAGTACGGCTCTTCCTTCTGTTTTTGATTTCAAGGAATATTCAGTAGAATATTGAATTGATCATAATAGTTCAGAAGGAAGGTGCCCGTAGGTCTTTTTGAATGTTTTAGTAAAGTGGGAATTATTTTTGAATCCCGTTTTATAAACAACTTCAGAGACATTAAAGTTACCTGATTCTAATAATTCTTTAGCTCGTTTCATCTTATAGCAACGTATAAATTCGGATGCAGACTGACCTAAAAGGGCTGTAAGTTTTCTGTGTAATTGCATACGACTTGTTCCAATCTCTTTGCAAATATCTTCTATATTGTAATCCGTTTCTTCTAAGTGTAATTCTAACCAATTATTAAGCTTGTTTATAAATTTCTGTTCTCTTTCGTCTAATGCTATATAATCTTTATTTTCGTTAGTGTTATCATCATTCGTATTGAGTGTATTTCTCTCTTGATATTTTTTGAGTGAAATCATATTTCTTACCTGAAGTATCAGGCTATCCGGGTTGAAAGGTTTGGTGATGTAGATTTCAGCTCCACTCTGATATCCCTTTAAAAAGTCTTCCTCTTCTGCTTTAGCGGTAAGTATAATGACAGGTATGTGACTTGTGTGGAAATCGTTTTTAAGTTTGTTACACAATTCTAATCCATTCATTCCAGGCATCATGATGTCGGTAATGATTAGATTCGGGATATATTTTAATGCTGTTTCGTATCCGGAAAAAGCATTATCCTCGGTTAATACCTCAAAGTGTGGGGAGAGATATTGATGTAAGTATTTACGCATATCATAATCGTCTTCTATGACCAGAATGATTTGTTTGGAGGTAGAAAGTTGTACAGGTGATTCTTCCAGTAAAAGATTTGATTGTTGTTCTTCTTGTATATGTGATTGGCTGATTTCTTCTTCCTTGTAATAATGTTGAGTGATAGGAATAGAAACATTAAAGGTTGTACCAACTTCTATGGTACTCGTTACTGATATTTTTCCGTGATGCAGTTGTATTAGTTCATATACAAGCGATAGTCCAATGCCAGTTCCACTCGATTGTTGAGTACCGCATTGATAGAAGCGGTCAAAAATATGTGGAAGATCTTGTTCTGATATTCCACAACCATTATCTTCGACTGTAAAGAAGATATGATCTTCTTCTTTGGCGATAAAGACGGTTATTTGATGTCCTTTTTGAGTGAATTTAATAGCATTGGATAATAGATTATTTAATATTTTGCTCACCTTGTCTCTGTCTATCCATCCTTGTATTTCAGAAGAGTCGGAAAAATACTGAAGATTTATTCCTTTTTGTTCTGCCAGAGGTCTGAAGCTCTCCAGTATCGCTTCAAATAAATGTGCGATATTTGTCTCTTGTATAGATAATGGAAGAGCTTCTTTGTCTATTTTTCGAAGATCTAAAAATTGATTGATTAAGTTGGATAGGCGGTTTGTACTTTGCTGAATAATCTGAAGTCTGGAGATTATGAATGTATCATCTGTGGGATGCTTAACCAACTCCTGTAAGGGAGCGCTGATAAGAGTGAGCGGCGTTTTTATTTCGTGCGCAATATTGGTGTGAAATTTTAATCTGTTGTCATTCATCTCTTTATCATGTATTCTCTCTAATTGTTCGATGTGTAGTTTGTATTTTAGTTTTTCTTGTCTCTTATAATGTATGACAATGATATAAATAATGATAATCCCCAGTAAAGTATAGGTGAGGTATGCCCACCAACTGGCCCATGGAGCAGCTAGGATTTCAATATCCAGTGTTCGATATTCATCCGCCCATACTTGATCACTGTTGGAAGCTTTGATACGCAGTTGGTATTTTCCGGGAGCAAGATTGTTGTAAGATGCAGAACGGTTTTCAGCACCTCCATATATCCAGTCTTTGTCATATCCTACTAGCTGATGCGCAAATTTATTGGATTGTGGATTATTGAAGTGTATTCCTACATAATTGATAGTGAAATTATTTTCATTGTGCTTTAAAGTTATTTCTGAAGTTTCAAGAATTGATTTTGGTAATAGAACTCTTCCATTCTTTTTCTTCCCTATTTCTACTTCTTTATTGAACACTTGCAATTTGGTAATCAGCACTTGAGGCTTAATCGGATTGCGTGTTATTTCGTCAGGGTGGAAATAGGTTATCCCATTTATGCTGGCAAAGTAAATAATCCCATTGTCATCTATCTGACTGGTTTCCATTAAAGAATTGTTTGATAAACCATCTTTGTAGTAAAAGCGGTTTATCTCATTGGTAGTAGGCGTGAATTTGATAAGACCTTTGCTGGTAGCCAGCCATAAAGCACTATTTGTGTCTTCAATAATGGATAGAATCTTGATATTTCTCAATTGGCTAATGTGATTGAAGCTTTTTATCTGAATCTTTCCATCAGAGAAGTCGATGCTGTTCAATCCCGCATCTGTACCAATCCATATTTTATTGGAACTGCTTTGGGTTACTGCCCATACATGGTTACTGTTTATCTGTTCGTCATGATTATCCGATAAGTAAAATCGTGTTTGATTAGTAATGTTACTTTGCTCGTCAAGTTCAAACATAAATAATCCAAAATCTCTGGTGCAAGCCCATAGGTGGTGAGTACCCTTTTCAAAATATAGGTTATTGATATTAATCTGACTGTTTCTCAGATTGAATTTATTGTATATCTTGATTTCAAATTTATCCAGTTTCGTCTTTTTTATTAGTATGAGCCCATTTCTATATCCTGCCCATATATTACCCTTACTGTCAGATTGAATTCCTCTTATGTTTGTAATTTTTTCCTCATGAGATGTTTGAATGGGAATAACTGAACGTGGGTGCTGGAAGTTATTTTTTTGTTCCAACATATATATATTATCTGTGGTAGAAATCCATATATTACCTTCGTTGTCTTCAGTAATAGAATTGGCTGTTTGCGGTAAAGTAACAGGGATTGGATTATTCTGTTTTTCATTGATATAAAATAATGATTTCTGCTTAATTTGTATCCACATCCTATTCGCTCTATCCTTGTAGAAAGCTCTTATGAAATTCCTATCTTCTTTTTTGACATCAAAAAAACGGTAAAAGTGGGGAGATAAAAGATTCAATCGTCCGACTCCATTTGTTCCTGTTCCAATCCACAGATTTTGCATATTGTCAATGAATATGGCTTTTATGATTGATTTCTCAAGATATTCGTTTTCGTCTGTGGCCAACTTTTCTATTCTATAGCTTTGTTCCTGATAGGTTAGGGTTAAAATGCCTGCATTCTCTGTACCGATTAGGAATGTATCTTCGCTTTGTTTTCTAATGGTATGAATACGTTCCAATTGTTGGTATGAGGTTAGTATCTTTTCTATTTGATGTGTATCTCTATGATACAAAAATAATCCTTCATATCCTCCTAACAATAAATGTTTGTCATCTAAAGTTTCTATGGCAAAAATGGATGAGGTAATATTGGGCAATTTTTGGGGAAGAATATGTGAATGGGATGGAGGTGTATTGTTGGGATTTAGGGTGTAGAGCCCTATAGTGGTACCTAATATCATTTCATCTTTTGAATTCCTGTACATGGCACGAACATTAGTCATTTCTTCGAAATTAGATACAATGGGAGTGATTCGGAGTTCTCTATTTCCTGGTGAGTAATTTAATTTATATACTCCACAGCCTGTGCCTGCCCATAGGTTATGCTCATTATCTTCATATATTGAATATATATTATTATCTAAGGGATTTTCGCTGAATTTGAACTTGGAAAATTCTTCCAGATCATAATTATATAAATTCAATCCTCCACCTTCGGTTCCTATCCATAGATTTTCGGCAGAATCCAAATATATGGAGAGAATACGATTGTCGCTGATAGATTTTGGATTGGTATCGTCAAACCTATAGGTTTTGAATGTATATCCATCGTAGCGCAGTAAACCGTCATAAGTAGCGATCCAAATAAAACCATATCGATCTTGGGCAATGGAACTGATGTCATGTTGTGAGAGCCCTTGATTCATAGATAGAATTTCCAGGCGGTATTTAAAACTAAAATCGGATGCTAATGCTTCTGACAGATTAGAAGCATATAGAAATATACTGAGTAATAAATAAAATGCCTTCATAAATATAGTAGATTATGAAACAAAGATAAAATATAATTTTAGATAAGAGTGAGAGTGCAATATAAAAAAGAGGCAGATGATACATGGAGAGCTAATGTGTTACAAATAGCGCAATGTCATGTGACCTAAAAGTGAAAAAACGGTCAAATATTGAACTTTGTTACATCCTTTTTAATCGTTGGTACATACGTGTTATTCACCGATAATCTTTATCTTTATTTTTGTGACGTCTTTATCGAAAGATATAGTTATGGCTATTAATACAAACCTTAAATTAGTAATTATGAATTTTAAAGAAAATTGCAAGAGGCTATTACTGTTTTCGTTGTTCTTGTTATTTGTTTCGGGTGTATCCGCTCAAATTCAAGTAACAGGAGTTGTTATTGATGAAGTAGACGAATCGCCACTGATTGGCGTTACTGTAATGGAAGTCGGGACTCAAAAAGGAGTCATTACCGATATGGATGGTAATTATTCTATTACTGTAAAAGATGAGAATTCAATATTGTCTTTTACTTATATAGGTAAAGAGGCAAAAACTGTTCGGGTAGGTAATAGACGAAAAGTGGATGTTACTATGGGAGATCAGGCCAATGAACTAAATGAGTTGGTTGTAATTGGGTATGGTAGCGCGAAAAAGAGTGACTTGACAGGATCTGTTGCTTCTATGAAGGCATCTGCGATTGAGGAAAGTCGTTCTGCATCATTTACAAGTGCGCTGGCGGGTAAGATAGCGGGAGTTATGGCCATTCAGAATGGCGGTGATCCGGGAGCAGGTATCAATATTAAGATTCGTGGTGCCAGTTCTGTTAGTGCGGGTACTTCACCACTTTATGTAATAGATGGCGTACTGATGGAGAACTCACAAAGTGAAGTTTCTGGAGCAAGCAGAATGGGAGACACCTCATTGGATCCGATGGCGTTGATTAATCCCAACGACATTGCATCTATTGAAGTTTTAAAAGATGCTTCGGCTACAGCTATTTATGGTTCGCGTGGTGCCAATGGTGTTGTGATAATAACCACAAAATCAGGAACCAAAGATGGCTCTACGCAATTGAGCTTTTCCGCAGATGCCGGCTTTGATTTATTACCTCAGAAACGTACGTATGCACTTTCCGGGGCCGAATATGAGAATTATATGAGATTACGCTTTCCTCTGCCGGCTGACTTTGTTCCCGGTGAAAGTACGTTGGCTGGAAACACCGCACTTGGTTGGAATCCTGACGGAACACCCAAAATAACTGGCATCAACAGGGTATGGCAGGATGAAATATTTCGTTTAGGAGTATCTCAGAATTATAATGTATCACTCCGCGGTAGTTCTAAAAAGAATACCTATGCATTTTCTCTTGGGTATTATGATAAAACGGGTATTGTGAAGAACTCCGATATGAATCGTTTCTCGTATTCTATGAAGGCTGAAAGTACGGTAAATAACTACTTGAAGTTAGGAATGAATCTTTCAGGATCTGTGATGGTGAATAATGGGATTGTAAATGCTACAAACCAGACTCAATCTAATATTTTTACTCAAATGTTGATATTCAGGCCTAATATTACGGACCGTGAAATAGAGGACTCTACGGATGCGGATGATCCGGGAAGCTCTTGGAATAATCCGATAACGAATCTGAATTCTGTTGTTCAAAGAACTGACGCGCGCAGGACTCAAGGTACTGCCTATGTCGTTGTAACTCCTTCAAAGCATTGGACTCTCCGTTCCACTATCGGTGGGTACATGACTGATGCTAAAAGTAAGAACTTCTATCCTTCCACATCAGGTATGGGGCGTGTAGATAAGGGACGCGCCAGTCATGGCGTAGCCCGTACTACTAACTTGCTAAATGAGAATACATTAACTTTTATGAAAACCTTTAATGAAATACATGCAGTAAATGTATTGGGAGGTATTACTTTCCAGCGCACTATTTTTGATAATCTTACTACTACTACTACAGGCTTGGAGATAGAGAGTCTAGATGAAGAGAGCTTGAAGTTCGGAGCAAATATTTTACCGCCGGAAAATTCTTATTCTTATTATTCTCTGATGTCTTACTTAGGACGAATTAACTATACTTTAAAGAGTCGCTATTTGTTCACTGCCAGTTTCCGTGCTGACGGCTCTTCCAAGTTTCCGAAAGGAAATAAATTCTCGTACTTCCCTTCCGGGGCTTTTGCCTGGAAGATGAATGAAGAAGCTTTCTTGAAAAATGTGAAGGAAATAGATCAGCTGAAATTGAGACTAAGTTATGGTCGTACAGGTAATCAAAGTATCAATACATTGGCAGCTTTAGCAATGATGTCTAAAAAATACTATAGTTTTAATACGGCTCAAGGTACTACCGGTTCACCAATTATTAACATGGGCGTTATTCCTGGAACTATAGGCAGTGATAAACTGCGCTGGGAAACTACGGATCAATATAATGTAGGTGTCGACCTGTCTTTATTTAATAGTAGAGTGAATTTTACAGCCGACCTTTATTATAAATATACCACCGATTTACTTATCACTGAGCAGCTTCCGGGTATTTCAGGATATCAGAGTGTAGTGCGGAATATTGGTTCTGTAGTGAATAAGGGGCTTGAGTTGAATTTAGGAACCGTAAATATGAATACGAAGAACTTTACATGGACTTCTGACTTGAATATCTCATTCAATAAGAACAAAGTGAAGAATATAGGTAGTGGAGATCGTATTCCTATTACTCCTACAGCCATTATGCAAGGGCATTTCTTAGATGTCTTTTATGTTCGTGAAGGTTATCCTATCGGCGCTATGTTTGGATATAAGACTGATGGATTGTATCAGTGTCGTGACTTTAGTGATTTCTATGATGCTAATGGTACTTTTATCTCTGATAAGGTTCAGCAGAAGGCCATCTATGACAATATAAAGGGAAATAATGGACAATTTACTTTGAGAGAGGGAGTTGTCAATAGAGGAAATGCTGTAGAACCTGGTTATCTGAAGTTGAAGAAACAAGGAGAAGGGGATGTGATTACTTCGGATGATAAAGTATATCTTGGTTCCAATGAACCTAAGTTCTTTGGCGGATTTACCAATCGTTTCTCTTATAAAAATGTAGAATTATCTATTTTCCTGCAATTCTCTTATGGTAATAAACTATTCAATACTAATCATGCAATGCTGAGAGGATATAACAACTATAATATCGAACAGCAATATTATGATAATATGTGGACTATTGATAGACAGAATGCTCCCTTGCACATCTATTCAGATAATATAGGAAGGCAAACTGCCACGGAACTGCAAGCTGAAGATGCTTCTTATCTGAAAATAAAAGAGATATCCTTCTCTTATCGTCTGCCTAAAAAAGCAATGAGGCATTTGGGGGTGAAAGGTGCTAAAGTATTTGTGTCAGGTATCAACCTGTTTACGTTTACAAAATATTCCTGGTATGACCCTGAATTCTCTTCTACTAACCCGTTAACTGGAGGATTGGATAAATATTCATATCCGACAGCACGTACATTTAATGCCGGATTCTCAATTGATTTATAATGAAGTACATCTTAATAACTATGAGTATGATGAAAAAAAATAAATATATTATTGCACTTTTATTACTCTCCAACTTATTTACTGGTTGTGAGATCGGATTCTTGGACAATGAGGCATTCTCTGATTTGACAAGAGAGGGATATTATGAAAAATTATCTGATTATGAGGCTGCTTTAGTAGGTTGTTATTATTATATATCCGGACGAGGAACCACGAAAGAGGGTACCTATGCGACAGGATTTCCTGTATTGGGAGAAGCTGGTACAGATGAGTGTTATATTGCAACGAATAAAGGTGCCAATTGGATATACGCCACTCAATTAGACCAGTATACTACACTTAATTCTGATAACTTAATTTGCCAGGAAGTATGGCTTAATAGTTATGCAGGAATTAATGCGACTAATGAAATTATAAGTCGCATAGACGAAATGAGTGAGGAAATACTAAATGCTACACCGCGTTATCGTGCAATTGCTGCCGAAGCTCGTTTTTTGCAAGCTTTGTGGTATTTCAATATGGTCAGAATATTTGGAGGAGTTCCGATTTTAACTACACCTTCAAGAAGCAGTAGTAACTATGAAGTGGATAGAAATTCTATAAAGGAAGTTTATGCGCATATTTTCACACTATTGGAATATGCAAAGCAGTTCTTGCCGGAAACAGTGTCACAATATGGTCGTGCCAAGAAGGCATCAGCTCATGCGCTTGTTGCAAAAGCAGCTTTGCATATAGCTTCATCTATGCAATTGCTCGCTCCTAAAATGACTGAACAGGTGAAGTTGGCAGGTATCAACTCATATGAGTGGAATTATACGGATCAATCAGGCAGGGAATACTCCAAGGATGAAACAATCAAGTATTATTATACTGTAGCACGTGATGAGGCGCGGGCTGTGTTAGATATATTTGCTCCTAATTATCTGATGCCCAAATTTACAGATTGTTTTTATCCGAATGAAAGTTCTGATGAGATTCTTTTTGAGGCTGTATTGTCTACGGGATTAGCTAATGAAATGGGGGGCTGGTTTGGCTCGTTATTTGGTCCTATGGGACCTTCGGCAAAAGGTGGAGGACAACAGGTTATCTTCCCGGTTCAGCCTATTGTGAATGACAACTATACTTACACTATGACGGCTACGCAACCATGTGTTTCGGTTGATGATCGTTTTGCCTGGGCAATATCCACCTTCCAAATAACGCAAGCTGGAGAAGTGAAAGCAATTGCTTTTGGGCAACGTTATAAACAGTTCCAAATTGCTAAATTCCGCATCGACGTTCCTCCTTCATATAATCAGGATAGAACACCGGTTAATAATCCGATCTTGCGTGTTTCAGATATTTGTTTGGTATATGCAGAGGCTCAGGCTGAGTTAGATAATATGGAAGGTAAGGGGATTACAACAGATGCATTAGAGTTCTTGAATGTGGTGAGAAGAAGGGCAAAGGTAGTGGAATATACAGAGACTTCCATATTGGAGGTACTTACTTACGAAGACCTGAAGAAACAAGGTAATAAAGAGATTAAGGGATATGTAGCCACAAATCCTATTGAACATTTCCGTCGGGCTATCTTGAACGAACGTATGTTGGAACTTCTGGGAGAAGGACATCGCTGGTTTGACTTGGTACGTATGGGGGTATTGAAAGAAGTGACGGAGCAATCCATCGATTATGCAAGAACCCGTCCGGGTGCTAATTTGAGTAATCCTAATATTCCAGTGCGCCATATTAGTGAGTTCCATATATTCAGACCTGTTCCTGCACGAGAAATTTCTTTGCATAAAGGAACTTTGACTCAGAATGACGGGTATAATTAATTGAATTTCTGCCATGAAAATGAAAAATATAATTCCGCTGGTGACTGGAGGCACTTTGTTGGCTACTCTCTTTGGAGGTAGCACATTGCATGCGGCTACAAAGTCGAAACCTAATTTGGTATTAGTTTTGGTAGACGATATGGGATGGGGAGCTTTTGCCCCCAACCATGTCGATTTTACAGAGAAGGAGTTAAATCAAGAGTTTTGCAGAATACATGTCAAGGACTATACTGCCAAAGAGGCTTTTGAAGCAGCGCAAAAAGCGACTCCTTATCTGAATCGCTACTGTCAAGAGGGAGTTCGATTTACCAATGCCTATGTAACGGCCAATGTCAGTGCCCCTTCGCGTGCCGGGTTGTTAACATCTTCTTATCAGCAGCGATATGGATTATATATTATAAAAGAAGCAGAAACCGGAATTCCAACAACGGTACTTACTATGCCTCAGGTTATGAAAGATTATGGCTATGCGAACGGGGCTTTTGGAAAGTATCATAATGGAAAGGGGATGGATGAAATACATACCTGTTCTCCTGGACATCATCCTTTGGATCGGGGATTCGATTACTGGTTCGGGTTTAATAGTCATGGCACTTCTTATTATAATTCACCCATATTATTCCGAAACAGGGAGAACATTGCATGTGCGGAATATACTACTGATAAGTTTACAGAAGAAGCTGTTCAATTTATTAGGGGAAATGAAGGGAGCCCTAAACTTATATATTTGGCTTATAACGCCCTGCATGGCCCATTAGGAGCACCTGCACCGGATAAATATATGAGTCGTTTCCAATATAAATCGAAATTACTGAATACGTATGCTGCTTATACTGCAGCCATTGACGATGGAGTTGCAGCGGTGATGAAAGAGCTGGAGAAGATAGGAGAAATAGATAACACAATGTTGGTTTTTATATCTGATAATGGAGCTCCGGGAGGCGCTGCTGCCGTATTGCCAAAGAATGGACCCTTCTCCGGTTTTAAGGGGCAGGCTTATGAAGGAGGGATACGTGTTCCTATGTTTATATGGTATGGAGACAAAATCAAACAGGGATATGTCTGTAATGAAATGGTTTCAGCAATGGATATATTTCCTACTTTTTTTGACGAAGCAGGCATTTCACTACCCAAACAGCAAGCGGTGGACGGCAAAAGTCTGATGCCTTTGTTGCGTGGAACTTCAACAAAAACTGTGCATGAGCATTTGGTCTGGATGTCTCAGCAGGCAGAAAATTGGGGAATGTATTCCTTGTCTGACCAGCAGACAGCCGAAGCTGCATTTATGGTGAGAAAAGGAGATTTTATGTTGCGATATATAATGGAAGAGGATACGTATTATTTGCATAATCTGAAAGAAGACCGTAAGGAAGGTGAGAACTTAATTGCTCAATACCCGGAGTTGACCCAAGAAATGAAGACTATTTTTAAAGATTGGTTTCAACAGATGATACCCCCTATCGGTTGGCGTCAACAGTTGTGGCAAAATGTACAGTTCTGGATCCCTTCATTGCCCAAACCCTTGCCGGTGAAGCGTAAAACTAGCCATAAAAAGAAAACTAATATAGTAAAAACACTATGAAAGTATTTGACGGATATAAAAAGTAAAATAATATTGGATTATGAAATTAACAAGTAAAATATACCTTCTGTTTATTGGATGTTTTGTTCCGGTGATAAACTATGGGCAACAGTTGTATAAGCCTGCGCATTTTGAAAGCCCCCGTTCAATGCCGATACAATCTGTTCCGGTTAGTAAAACAATCAATGTAGTTGATTATGGAGCTTGTCCTGATGATAATAAAAATGACTGGCCGGCTATTTGCAGGGCGCTGGCTGAATGTGAACGAAGTGGTGGTGGAGTGAGAATATTATTTCCGAAGGGGATTTATCAGATAAAAGTAGGAGAACGGAAGAGTAAGTTAACTCATGCTTTTAGTTTGTCGAATGTCTCAAACTTCATAATTGAGGGTGATGGAGCTATTCTTATCTTAGAAAATCCGGATGTTGCGTTGATGACATTGAAGAATTGTCAGGCTGGTGTTATTAAAGGGCTGACCATTGATTATAAAACCTTGCCGTTTACTCAAGGAGCGGTAGTTGATGTAGATATAAATGGCAAAGCATTTACTTTTCGGTCGGATGGAAAGGGGGGACGGCCTACAGATGATAATTTTGCGAAATCAAAAACAAAGTGGGGTGTTCTATTCGATCGTGAAAATAATAGATTGTTGAAAGATAAAGCTCCTAATCTGGTGCCAATAAGAGAAGTCTCTAATTTAGATGATAAGAATTTGTTTCGCATCGTGACAACCCAAAATGTGATTGGACAAATAGCTGTAAACGATCCATTTGCGATGATTGCTCGCTATAATGGCTGCTCTACTTATAGTGTGAATCAGTGTCGTCAGATTACATTCCTGAATAATATACATTATGCCGGTCCGGCCGGCTCTTTTGGTTTGAGAGAGTCAACGGACATAAGCATTGTGAATTGCAAGATACAACAAAAAGAGGATAGGCTTATCAGTCAGAATGCAGATTGTGTACATGTCACTCCATCTTATGAAGGTCCTTGGATTGAAGGTTGTCTGTTTGAGGGACAGATGGATGATGCAATTAATATAAAAACTGAACTGGTTTATATTCTAAAAGCTATTTCAGATAATCAGTTCTTAGTTAGCGCTAAATTGCGGGTAAATGACGAACTCTCGCTTTTCAATCCGCGGGAGGGGCGTTTGATAGGCACTTGTAGGGTGTTAGAAGCTGTTCCGATGGATGATGCTACAAAAATTAAGATAGATGCCCGGTTTGAAAATCTACAGATAGGTAGAGATAAAACGAAAGATATGTTTTTTAATGATAGTAAGTCTAATGATAATTTTGTGATTAAAAACAATGTCTTTCGTAATTCCCGACGTTACGGAATGCTTATTCAAGCGAAGAATGGGATAATTGAAGGAAACATTCTGGAGAACCTCAGTACGGGAGCGATTACATTGCAAAACAGTGCATCCTGGCCGGAAGGCTTTGTTCCCCGGAATATTGTAATTGAAAATAATAAGATACGTAATGCGGGTTTTGACCGGTCATATTGGGTAGAAGGCAAAGATATTGCTCCAATACTCATCCGTACGACTACTGTCAATAAGAAACAAGCAGAATGGAAAGGTATCAGGAATATTCGGATAAAGGATAATGAAATAATAAGCAATAGTGACCACACTATATTTTTGAGTGGAGCTCAGGATATTGTGATAGAGAAGAATCGGAACGATGCCCAAAGTGATGCTCCGTACTATCAGGAAAACTGTGACAATGTGATTATTAAGTAGTTTACCTTAAAACTGAACAATATGAAACAAGTGAATTTAATATCATCAGTAATATTAGCTTCTGTAGTAAGCAGCATGCCAGGAAATGTGATAGCACAGCAGAAGAAAAAAGAGAAACCTAATGTCATTTTTGTATTGACTGACCAGTGGCGCAAGCAAGCTTTGGGCTTTAAAGGTGAAGATCCCGTACAAACTCCTCATTTGGATGAATTTGCTTCGTGGGCGGTTTCTTTTGATAATGCTACCTCATGTCGTCCGGTATCAGGACCGGGCAGAGCCTGTTTATTTACTGGAAAGTATTCTATCAACAATGGGGTCTTTGCAAATAAAGTACCGTTGGCTACGGATGAAGAGTCGATGGGACGGGTTTTCAAAGCTGCCGGTTATGCTACTGCTTATATCGGTAAGTGGCATTTGAATGGAATGAATGATCATGTAACTGACTCAGTGAGACGTCAGGGATTTGATTATTTTGTTCAATCTATGGGACATCAACCTTTTTATCAGGGATATTATGTGCAGGATGATAAAGAACGTACTTACATTAAAGGTTGGGCACCTACATACGAAACTCAATTAGGTATTGAGTTTATCGAGAAGCAAAAGACAAGTGAACAGCCTTTTTGTCTCGTATTATCATATAATCCTCCTCATACGGGTGGAGGACCGGGATTCGAAGACCGCTATCAGCCGGGTAAATATGGACCGGATAAAAAACTAAAAATGGGATATGGTTATGCGGGACCAGCTGAATACGAGGCACTTTATAAAGATATAGACTATGAAAAGAATCCGATACGAGGTAATTTGAAACCCATCCGCCGTTCGTCTGATACCAGTGCAGGAGTGATTCCTGGTTATTTTGGTGCTATAACGGCCATTGATAATGATTTTGGAAATCTGATGACTTATCTGGAACAAAATGATTTACTGGAGAATACAATTATTGTATTTACATCGGATCATGGTGAGAGTATGGGATCACAAGGATTAATGACAAAAGGAACTTGGTTTGAAGAATCCATGGGGGTACCGTGCCTCGTAGGCTGGAAAGGGGTTATCAAACCAAAGCGTGAAAAAGTCGTATTCAATAGCATTGATCTGATGCCTACTCTATTGGGACTCTCTGAGCTGAGTATTCCTCAGGGAGTAGACGGTATCGATTATTCTCCACTACTATTGGGAAAGAAGTTTAAGGCTCCTGAATATGCCTTTACTTCTTTTGATTTCGGAGGGGTAGAGGAATTGAAGGCACCTCGTTACTGGAGGGCAGTTTATACTTCCCGTTACACTTACGTATTATGCGGTATGAATCAAAATCGTGCCTTTACGAAGGACGGATTGGTGCTGTATGACCGTGAAAAAGATCCGTTGCAATTGAATCCTATTTATAAAGGTATGGGCTATGATAAGACTATCGATAGGCTCCATGCAGAACTGGTCAAGCACTTGGATGAAACCGGTGATCCTTTTATCAAAGAGTATTGGAACAACCCTGATGCCGGTTATCCAAAACTGAACAAAGTGACTATGGATCCATATAGTGCATTAAGGAAATCAGGAGCTAATGCCAAAGGAGGTAAGAGTAAAGGAAATAGAAATAAGCAATTAAAAAAATAGGTATGAAGTATAAATTATTATTGTGTAGTATAAATCTGCTGCTTTGTCTGAGCACTTGTTTTTCATCTGCACTGATGGCAGCTGAGACTGTGATTGATTTTACGGGAAAAATAAAAGCCGGGCAGAATATTACTGCTGTGGTAAGAAGAAGTATAGAAGAAGCGCCTAAGGCTGATTTGAAGTTCGTGTTTCCTAAAGGCGTGTATCACTTTTCTCCAGCAGAATCATTTAAAAAGACGTATTGCATTACGAATCATGAAAATGGAGAGAAGAATATAGCCTTTCTTTTTGATGGTTTTAGAAATGTAAAAATCGAAGGGGATGAAACCGAATTTGTCTTTACAGGTGCTATGCTTCCATTTTTATTCGTCAACTCTCAGGGAATTGAGTTGACCGGTTGTTCTATCGATTGGTCGATCCCTTTTTATGTACAAGGTGAAGTAATTTGTTCTATGCCTAAATCAAAAAGTTATGATGTCCGGTTTAATTCGGAAGGCTATGATTTTCAAGTAACAGATAATCGTTTAGTGTATCCTAATCAGGAGGGATTTTCTTATTCCGGTATAGGAGAGAGTCTGGTCTTTGATAAACATTCTAAATCACCGGTTTATAATTCGAATACATTGGACATACATCGAAAGCAAAATGCTATGGTTGAAAAACTGTCTAATGGAGACATACGCATAACAGAAAAAATCAAGTCTTATCCTTCTGTGGGTAGTATCATTGTTTTTAAGGGACCAAATGGAGAGAATCGTTATGCACCTGCAATTCATGCATTAAAGTCCAAGGATGTGGTTATCAGAAATGTAAATGTATACCATGCTTTGGGAATGGGCTTTTTGGGAGAAATATCAGAAAACATCTCTTTAAAAAATTTTAATGTATGTCTTCGTGAAGGAACAGACCGTATGTTGTCGGCAACTGCCGATGCTACTCATTTTTGTAATTGTAGAGGGAGTGTAGTGGTAGACGGATGTCTTTTTGAGAATATGCTGGATGACGGAACCAATGTACATGGTACTTATGTACGAATAGAAAAGATTATATCGAATCGGACTTTGCAGGCTAAATTGATGCATTTCCAGCAAGGAGGTTTTGAGTTTGCCCGTCCGGGAGATAAGAACTGGTTTATCATAGCACCTTTGATAAATCGACAAAATGAGAATAAGATTGTAGACTATCGTCGTTTGGATGATTATACTATGGAGCTTACGTTTGCCAAAGACTTGCCCGAGGAGCTTAAAGAAGGAGATTTGGTTGAGAATAAGACATGGAACACGGATAGTTTCGTCATGAAGAATTGCACGATTCGCAATCACAGGGCCAGAAATATTGTATTGAAAACTCCAGGAAAAACATTGATAGAGAATAATTATCTGAATTCTATGATGGCTTCTATTCTGATGCGTCCGGAGGCTTACTTCTGGTATGAAGCCGGAGCTAATGAGAATACAGTTATCCGGAATAATACCTTTCATAATTGTACATTAGGCGGCGGAGAACAGGCTATGTTATTCATTTCTCCCCGGTTTGCCAAGAATTTTGATAAATCCGGCTGGATTGATAAAAATGTTGTATTTGAGAATAATACGATTCATACATTTGATAACAAAATAATCCATGCAACGTCTGTGAATGGTTTGGTTATTCGTAATAATAAGATAATTCAGACGAAGGACTTTAAACCTTATAACCCGGAGAATCCGCTGGTTGATCTTTTTCATTGTAAAGATGTGGTTGTGAAGGGGAACGTGTATCAGTTTGACACTCCTGAATTTATTCGCATGGATGAGCATACCAGACAAACAGCGAATATAAATCAAAAGTAGAATTCTAAAAGATAAATGATTATGAAATGGAATGCATTAACGAAAGTTCTCCGCTATGGAGGTTGGGGAGTACTTTGCTCTTGTCAGGGAGTAACGAATACCGGATATCAGCCTCAAGGCGAAGTGTCAGCCAAAGCACAGGCGCGTAAGATCATATTTATTATGACAGATACGCACAGATGGGATATGCTGAGTTCTATTACTCCTGAAATAAAGACTCCTAATCTGGATCGTCTGGCAGAAGAAGGAGTACGTTTTGACCGTGCTTATACAGTTTCCCCGGTGAGTGGCCCTGCCCGTTCGGCTATATTTACGGGATTGTATCCGCATACTAATGCTTCCTGGGGAAATGACATGCCTATTGCAGATAATGTAAAAACTTTGGGACAAAGGCTTTCTGATAACGGTTATTACTGTGCGTATACCGGAAAATGGCATTTGGATGGAACCGACTATTTCGGCAACGGGATCTGTCCACAAGGCTGGGATCCTGAGTATTTCTATGATATGCGCATGTATTTGGAAGAACTCACGAGAGAAGAGAGGATAAAATCCCGCTTACCGGAGACTAACAAAGAGTCTATACCGGGCGAGTTTACGTATGGTCACCGGGTTACGGAGCGTGCGTTGAAATTTTTGGAAAGCCGTACTTCTGATGATGCGTTTTTTCTGACTGTATCTTACGATGAACCCCATCATCCGTTCTTGTGTCCGGAGCCTTATGCCTCGATGTACAATGATTACGAGTGGCCTAAGAACCCCAGTCATTACGACAATCTGAAGAACAAACCCTCGTATCAACAGATGTGGGCTGAAGGCAGACAGTTTGAGAATAAGGATGAGATGACCATCAAGCATCCCTATTACTTCGCTTCCCTTTCATTCATTGATTATGAAATAGGGCGTCTGCTGAAAAAAATAGATGAATTGTACCCTGATGCGCTTGTGATTTACACTTCCGATCATGGTGACTTCTTGAATGCACACTCTTTGAAGTCAAAGGGACCATGCGTTTATGATGATGTTTCCCGCGTTCCTTTTATTGTCAGATGGAAGGGGCATGTTCCCAGTTCTTTGGTGACTACAACTCCTATCTCTTTGATTAGTGTTACACCTACGATTCTGGATGCTGCAGGGGTTACTATTCCCGATGTGATAGAAGGAAGTAGCATTCTTAATACATTTACCTCTCCCGTGGATCAGCCCAAGAAGCCTGTCTTCATGGAGTTTGGGCGTTTTGAGGTAGACCACGATGGTTTTGGTGCTTTCCAGCCTTTGCGTGCTGTATTTGACGGACGATATAAATTGAGCGTAAACCTGATGTCTACTGATGAACTATATGATTTGGAGAAAGACCCTTATGAATTGGATAACCTTATTAATGATAATACTCATGCAGCATTGCGTGATAGTTTACACAACTTGATTCTTGAGCACATGAACGAGACACGCGATCCTTTCCGAGGAGTGTATTGGCATGCCAGACCTTGGCGTAAGGACTTTAAACCCACTTGGGAATATACTGAGTATACTCGTGTCCGTAAGACTGATGGATATAATCCGCGCAGCTTGGATTATAATACGGGATTGGAAGTCGAAAAATATTCTTGGCCTAAACAACAAGATACTAAAAATTAGAGCTATGGACATAAGATATCCGATACATCTCCTTGCTTTATTGAGTTTATCACAGGCTTCTTCTGCACAGAAGAAACTTGTGATGGATCAGAAAAAGCCTAATGTACTTTTCGTAATGTCCGATCAGCACAGAAGACAAGCTTTGGGATTTATGAAGGAAGATCCTGTGAAAACTCCTAATCTTGATAACTTCTCAAAAGAGGCGGTAACCTTTACCAGAGCCTATTCTGCACATCCGGTTTCAGGACCTAACAGGGCCTGCCTGTTTTCAGGTAAATATACTCAAAATAATAAAGTTTTCGGAAACGATTGTCGTCTGGAGGATGATGGAAATAGTATGGGAGTACTTTTCAAGAAGAGTGGCTATAGTACTGGATATATAGGTAAGTGGCACCTTGACGGACATGAAGGAGGAAAATACTCGTTTGTTCCTCGTGAGAGGAGATTAGGATTTGAATATTGGCTGGTCAGTCAGGGACATCGTCATTTTGATGGTCGGTATTATGGGGATAAAGACTCACTTATTGTTACCGGACGCTGGATGCCTGATTATGAAACGGAGAAGGCACTCGAATTCCTGAAGAACCGGAATGGAGAACGTGATGGAGGAAAACCATTTTGTTTGGTGGTATCCTATGCTCCTCCACACAATGGCATGGGACCAGGTTTTCAGGATAAGTATAATATCGGTCACTGGAATGCATTGTTAAAAGATTTGCCGATACGTAAAGGTAGTGGTTTTGCCGCTCCGAAACGTTTCGAAGAGATGTATGAACCGGCTGACCAACTTCCACGCAGGAAGAATGTTGAGAAAGTGGATAATAAGGAATCATATCCTGCACTACCGGGATATTTCGGTGCTATTACTTCTATCGATGAGAACTTCGGTAAGTTGATACAGGAGTTGAAGGATAGTGGGGAGTGGGAAAATACCATCGTTGTGTATACCTCTGACCACGGAGAACTATTGGGATCACATGGCAGAATGTACAAAGACTTGTGGTACGAAGAATCCATAGGAGTTCCCTTGATGATTTCCTATCCGGTAAAGTTGAAACCGAAGAAGACAGCGCAATTGATTAATAGCATTGATGTATTGCCTACATTACTGGAGCTTGCCGGTATCGAGATTCCCAAAGTCATAGATGGCAGCAGTTATGCTGACTATATGAATGGTAAAAAGAAGGAAACCACCGATAAGATTTTCTTCCAGTTCGATCGGGGCGTACTGAATGACAATGGTCCTGATCGTTATTATCGTGCAGTGCGTACCAAGAGATATACCTATGTAGCTGCAATGTCTCCTTACTATGACCAGTTTGTAGGTAAAAACAAGGAAGTATTGTATGATAATGAGAAGGATCCTTATCAGTTGCATCCCATTTTCCCGGGAGAAAAATACGATGCAATAATGAATGAACTTCGTACAGCAGTAATGGATTGGTGTGAACAGACACACGATCCGTTTTTTAGTAAATACTGGAAATGACAGATTAATAACATTAAAAACAGAGGGGATTTATTCATGAGAAAAGTAACGATATGGTTTATTCTGTTTATTTGGACAAGCACTGTGTTTGCTCAGAAACGGATATTAATGGATAATTTAGGAGTTTCACAGGACAAAGATATGACTCCTATAGTGTTAGAGGCGTTACAGCAAGCTGATTTTAAGGATGCCATACTTGTATTTCCTAAGGGAACGTACCATTTTTATCCTGAAAGGGCCATTGGCAAATATCATGCAGTTACCAATCATGATAATTCCTATAAGTATTTTGCCTTTCCTTTGATTGGATGTACCAATATTGAAATTGATGGTGGTGATTCCGATTTTATCTTTCATGGGGTTATGACTCCTTTTCTGGTTGAGAATTCTACGGGTATCAAGTTGAAGAATTTCTCTATTGATTGGGAAGAGCCATTCTATTTGCAAGCTGAAGTTTTGGAAAGTAATGTTTCAGAGCAATATATGGATATTGCGGTAAATCCAATGACAAAGGCTGAGTTCGAAGGTAATCGTCTGGGATTTGTGACCAACGGATTATCGTTGCCTTTCTTGGGTGAATCAATGGTGTTCGATCCGAAAACAAACGCTGTGGCTTACAATGCCCAGTCCTATCTGCTGAATGGTGTTGCATCCAGAAAAACGTTTGACCGATCATTGGGTGGGAATACCTACCGTATAAAAGCCAGGTTTGCTAAGACACCTGCCCCTGCTGGTTTGATTTATGTTTTTAAAGGTCCAAATCGTTCTAACCGATTGGCACCGGCCATACATTTTACAAACTCTTCGAACTTGCATTTGGATAAGCTCAATATCTATCATGCAGGAGGCATGGGGGTTATTGCAGAAAAGAGTGAAAACATCCATCTCAATGAGGTAAACGTAAAACTACGTGAAGGGAGTGGCAGAATGGTGTCTACTACGGCTGATGCTACACACTTTTGTAATTGTAAAGGAGAGCTGGTAATAGAAAATTGCTTGTTTGAGAATATGCTGGACGATGCGAGTAACATACATGGCACTTATATTAAGATAAGTGAACTGGTTGATAAACATACCATTCGTGCAGGAGTAAATCATGTACAGCAGTTCGATTACAATTTTGCCAGTCCAGGTGATAAAGTTGAGTTTATTACTAACGAGACTCTTTTGCCTATAGCACCGGCTACTGTAAAGAGTTTTAAGAAAATCAATGATCATCTGTTTGAACTTTCCTTTGTTGAAGAACTGCCGACTACATTGAAAGTGAATGATGCTGTTGATAACGTTACTTGGTACCCCACTACAACTTTTCGTAACAACGTCGTGCGCAACAATCGTGCCCGTAGCATTCTTATAAGTATTCGCAATAAGACGGTGATTGAAAACAATACTTTCTCTTCGATGATGACCTCCATTTTGTTTGAAGGAGATTTGAATCACTGGTACGAATCGGGTGCTGTAGATAATGTTTTGATACGTAACAATGTCTTTTATGATTGCGTTTATGGTGGTGGTAAAGGTTCCGTCATCTGGATTAATCCACGCATGAAACAAACACTTAAAGACCAACCTTATGAGAAGAATATTGTAATTGAAGATAATGAATTCTATACTTTTGATAATTCCATTCTGAGCGCCCTGTCTGTCGATGGCTTGATATTCCGTAATAATAAGATAATAGAGTCGGGTACTTATCCGAAGCTATGGCCCGGTTTGCCGGCGATTGAAGTTAGGGATGGACTGAATACTCTTATTCAGAACAACTCTTTTGAAGGGAAAGAAAAGGCACGTATCGTTATTGATGAAAACTCCAGCCGTTCACTAAAGATAGACAAAAAGCAAAAAGGATTCATCATAGATAAAAAGTAAGAATCATGAAATTGAATGTGATAAGAATATTATTCTTCGTTTTGGGCATTGGGCTTTTTACGGAGTCGATAACTGCTTCCGGGTTGAAGGCTGTGAGGTCCGGGGAATGGAATGACCCTACTGTGTGGGATCAGGGACGAGTGCCCACGATAGATGATGATGTACTGATTGATAATTTGAACAAGGTGGTGTATTCGTTGGCAGAAGTTGACATGCAGGAGAGTGTCCGGTTGTGCCGGAATCTGTATATTGATATAGACTCGGAATTGTCATTAGGGACAAAAACTACCAAGCAAAAATTGAATCTACTGATCGGTGGTACTCTAACGTGCCAGGGAGAGATAACGGTTGGTGATGGAAACGTGCAAGGAGCCTATATAACATTCAATGCAAAGAAGTCTGGAATAGCCGGAAGTGGAAAAGCCATTGTTTCCAATATCAATGTAACATCTGACCAAGCACAATTTGTAGTATCTATATCTCAATTAACTGTATCCAATAACGTTCAAATGGGAGCAAAGGGAGGGAGCATTGTCTTTGCTCCAGAGTCTCAGGTGAATATTGGCATGAATTTGTCTACAGCAGGACATGCTGGGCAGATGAATAGCTGGGGAAGGATTGTTGTTGAAGGGGAGGTTACTTGTGGCAAACTTTTCTTATGCAATTCCTATACAGGTACAGAAAAGTCGACTATTATCGTGAAGCAGGCTGGTAATCTAAATGTTACGCATGGCATTTCTCTTATCCCTCAAGTACGTAAAGTGAGAAAAACTCAAGGAAGTGGAGTCGTTTTTACAGTAGAAAAGGGGGGACGGTTCTATCGGCAGGATGGCATTCTGAATCCTCTGATATATACACAATCTTCTCACCGCATGTATGATAAGAACTTGGAAGTGGTGTATCGGAAAGGAAGTGTAGTTGACTTTATTCAGCAGCAAAACAATAAGTTACTTTTGGCTTCAGTCTTCACTGATAATATGGTTTTACAGCGAAATTGTGTAAACAAGATATGGGGATATGGAGTGCCGGGAACTACAGTGGATGTAAATGCCGCATGGGGGGCGAAGAATTCCGCTGTCGTAGGCTCGGATGGCAAATGGATTACTCAGCTGACTACTCCAGAGTTGGGAATGAAAGAGACTATACTGACGGTATCTTCCGGTAATGAAACGATTCGGATAGAGCACATTCTTCTGGGAGATATTTGGCTTTGTTCCGGGCAATCCAACATGACTGTTACCTTGGCAAATGTGACAGCGGAAGGGAAAACTGTGGATTTGAGTAGTCCCGCACTTCGTTATTTCTCTGTTCCTAATGGCGGAAGTACTAAACCTCAGGAAACTTTTGTGGCAGAGTGGGAAAATCCTACAATGAATATGTCTGCATTGAGTTATTATTTTGGCATGGGGCTGGTAGAACATCTTTCTGATACGCCTATAGGGCTGATACATGTGTCTATGGGAAGTTCAAGCAATGAGTCTTTCATTGATGAGGAAAGCTTAAAGTCAATGCCATTTTATTATCGTGAGATTCCGGCTATGAAGGATGGGACTCATCATGAACGATTGGTTCAGAAACGTCCATGTACGCTCTATAATCAGCTGATACACCCATTACTTAATTTGCAGATTAAAGGGGTTATCTGGCATCAGGGGGGAGGAAATGTTCCGGAGTATCAACGCTACAGAACGGTACTTCCGTTGATGATAGATAGCTGGAGGAAATTGTTTAAGCAGGATATCCCTTTCTATTATATCCAAATGGAGGGGCTTGCTTTGCGGAAAGATGCCTATTGCTATGCGCAGGAAACGCAGGCATTGGTACAGGCATATCCTAATTGCTATATGGTGACTGCTTATGATCTTGGTGAGCCTTATCAGTACCACCCAAAAGATAAAAAGTCGTTGGGAGATCGGTTATCTACGATGGCATTAGTGAAAAGTTATGGACTTCAGATACCGGTGTATAGTGGTCCCTCTTATGATTACTATACGGTAGAAGATAATAAGATGATTCTTCACTTTAAAGGTGGATTAGGTTCGGGATTGATGCTTAGAAAAGCTTCGGCTGTCACTCAGGAAGTTTCATTTAGTCCGTTTCTCCTTTCAGGAGATGGCAAGGAATTCTATTCGGCTAAAGCTGTGCTGCGAGCTGATAAAACAGTAGAACTGTCGTCACCGGAAATTACAGTTCCAGTTGCTGCTAGATATTGCTTCGTGAATTATGCGCCTGAAATTCCTCTTTCTAATAAGGAAGGATACCCTTGCTTACCATTCCGTACGGACGGTCCAAAGGTGTGCAAGATACTGCGTACAGTTGCTATCAACAACAACGTGTCCGTAGAATTGAACTGCAAGGCAACATTGGAAAAAGAAAATTTTGTGATAGCTTCTCCTGCTGGTGAACAAATAGAGGTAACGGCTTGCCGGACAGATAATGCGCAAAAGAAGTATGAACTGTCTTGTGCTGTGAACTTGCTTCTGGGGGCAACTCTTTATATTTTATCTGAGAATTACAGTTCGTTGGCTCCGGTTGTACTGAATCAGTCTCATTAATTGAAAAGTGCAACGCCTTTCCATTCTGCAAATAAATGCAATATGTTGTTGGTAAATGTTCACAAAAAACGTTTGCGAATTCTATCGTATATTCAGGGTATCTTAAAAATGTTCATTCTGAAGAAGCCGGTTATGGCTTCTTCAGAATGAATTTTAATGGAATGTCCAGTCGCGTTGACCAATAAGTTTCGTTGTGTGCTGCATTCTCAAAAACCTTACTTGTCCATTGATCGGAAGTGAAGCCTTTGGCCCACATCAGACTGTCTACTTTCTCTTGATAATAGGCGTATTGTTTATCAATTTGCTGGGTGCCATGGTCGAAGTATATCTTTTGTTTATTTTCGGGTGATAACTTTTTATGTAAGTAGTTCAGGGCAACGGAAAATTCTTTTTCTTTCCCTAACGTGGGCCAGTGTGTGGACAAGCAGGCAGCCGAACCAAATACCTTGGGATATTTCATTAAGGCATACAGAGAGAGCAGTCCTCCCATGCTCGATCCCATGATTGAGGTACTGTTCTTATCCCTCAGTGTGTTGTATGTTTTGTCAATGAAAGGTTTCAGTTCTTTCACAAGGAAAGATAAGTAGTTGTCTGATGCTATTTCTCCTTTTAAAGTTTTCAATCCTGCCTTGAAGGGGACTGATAGATGATCAAATATAGCTTGAGGCATGTACTCTCCGACTCGATTCTTAGGATTATTCCATACAGCTACCACAATGTAGGGGGCTATTTCTTCTCTATGCATCAGTACCGTTAGCACGCTATCTACTTTCCAACCACCGAAGTTTGACGTTTTCAGGTCGTATACATTTTGCCCGTCGTGCATGTATAGCACATTGTATTTTCGGGTAGGAGTATAGTCTTCCGGTAACCATATATCTACATTGCGTGCTGGTATATAGCGTGACTGAAAATTCTCATAGCGCATCAATTTACCATGTTTAGTACTTTTTTGTGCTTGAACAGAGAGTACAAATAGCAGAAGGAAACATACGAATGTTGCTCTCATAATTATTCTATATTATCCCAGTTATCGGTTCTGAATGGTTGTGCCGGCAGACCGAAGGTATTGGTCAGGTTTGTTTCATACCAAGAGTGGAAAGCATATCTCACGGCTATAGGTTCAGGAACCTCCTCGCATTCCACAATCAATCTGGCTTCTTTGTCTACAATCCGGGCTTTGGCTGGATGGAATTTGCGATCAGCTCCTGCCATCTCGAAACCTGTAATGTTGTAGCTTGTCGGACAAAGTCCTAGAGGTGTATCTTTGTAAGTGACGATGGCACGCCCGTTTTCTATTACTACACTTTCCAGTAAAGAGCCGTGAGCGGGGAAGCCTTTCAGTTGATAAGTTTCAGAGAGTGCTAAAATGGCAAAACGTTCTCCGACAATATTTGCCTGTGGATAGTGATACTCAAATTCTTTTCCCAAGTCGGTGGTTAACACGATGCCGGAATTTGGTATCAAGTCCAGACATTTTATTTGCTGTTCCACAAGGAAGGGCTTGCCTTTGTGCCCTTTTCCCGGTGCACTCATTGCAAAATAAAAAGGCATATCAGGATTTTCCCATTCCATCCTCCATTGCTTCACCATGGCGGCTTTTAATTGTGCATATAGTTTGTAATTCTGGATATTTCCTTCTCCTTGCGACCACAAGAAGCCTTTAGCGCTGAACTTATTAATGGGAGTAATCATACCGTTATAAAGCAGCGAGGGCCGTTGTTGTATTTTCTTTCTTGCTTCAGCTTGTTTTCTGTCCCATCCATCTACGGATTGCAATGCCTCGGGACTCATCCAGGATTCGATAGAGGAGCCTCCCCAGCAAGATACGATAATGCCTACCGGTACGTGTAAGGTTTCATTCAGCATTTTGGCAAAGAAATAGGCATTGGCACTTAGCGTTGGTATGTTTTCTGAATTTGATACTTTCCAAGTTGCATCGCAATCGGATAAGGGCTGAGTGCTGTCCGTTTGCGGAAGCGAGATGAAACGAATATTCGGATAATTACCAGCTTTAGCAATAGTTTCTAATGAATTGTTCGTAGGCTGTCCCAAGAAACCTTGAACAGGCATTTCCATATTCGATTGGCCGGAGCAAATCCAAACTTCTCCTATCAATATATTGTCCAAGATAGTCTTCTCACCATCATCAAACGTTATTTTATACGGACCTCCGGCTTTGGGAGTGTTTACTTCTACCAACCATTCCCCGCTTTCGGAGGCTATGGTTTTATATTTTTTGTTATTCCAGGAAGTGGTTACGGTGAGCGACTTGCTTGGTGTGGCTTTTCCCCAAAGTCTGCATAGACTTTGTTGTTGTAATACCATGTCGTTTCCCATTATATGAGGCAGGGTAACTTTAGCACCTATTGCATTGGCAATGAGAAGCGCTGCAAAAAATAAGAAATGTTTCATTGTATGTTGTTTTTTTAAATTAATGTATTTTGATTACTAGTCGTCTGTTCTAAAGGAAGAGGCTGGTAGCCCGGCTGTATTGAAGAGAGTACCAGTAACAAAACTTTGGAATGCGTATCTCACGGCTACAGGTTGCGGGACATCAGGTGAAGAAACGTATAGGCCTTCTTTAGTTATTTCAGCTGTAGCGGGGTGAAAGACTTTATCTTTTCCGGCTATTTCGAACTCTGTGAGTTTTTTTCCATAAGAGGTTAACCCCTCGGTTGCATGGTCAAAGAATATTCTGATCTTGTCCTCTTTTATTTCCATAGACTTATAAATGGGACCGGTATATTCAAAACCTTTCATGCCGTAGGTCTGTGCTAAAGCTATGTAGGCAAAGCGCTCACCTACCACCTCTTTAATCGGGCCATGCATAAAGGTTGAGTCGCTGATATCCAGTAGTATGGCAATGTCGCAGTTGGAGGTGTTCCGGGCGCAGCTAACCTGTGCTTCCCGCATATACCCCATGACATTGTTGAAAGGGTAAGGAGCTAATTGAGCCAGGTTGAAGCTGAAGTCTCCGATTCCCCAGCGATTTCTCCAGTCGTTGACCATGGTTCTAAATAATAGTTCGTAGTTATAATACTGCCTGGAATTATTGGCTCCATGCCACCAGATAACTCCTTTTATTCCGTAGCCGATGATGGGATGAATCATGCCATTGAATAGTTTGTTGGGCAGATGCTGTATTTGAGGTTTCTTTCTGATGTTTTTGGGGGTCTTCAGTTGTTGGGTTATTGATTGTAGGCTTTCATTGCTCATCCATGCTTCAATGGCAGAGCCTCCCCAGTCGGCTTCAATGATTCCGATGGGCACTCCCAATACTTGTCGAAGCATTTTGGCGTAGAAATATCCTGTGGCGCTAAAGTTGGCTACAGATTCAGGACCACATGTTTTCCATTCGCTTTCACAAGATTCTTGCGGAGTATCTGAAGCTATTCTTTTTATCTGGCATAAGCGTATTTGAGTATCTGCAGAAGTGACTATTGCCTTTAATGAGCCGTCGACTCGCTGGTTCTTAAACCCCTTCATGGGCATTTCCATGTTCGACTGTCCGGAACAGAGCCACACTTCTCCTATCAGGATGTTGCTCAGTACCTTTTCTTCTCCATCGCTTATTTTTATGTGATAAGGTCCACCGGCTTCAGGGGTGGAAATTTTAGTTTTCCACTTTCCATTCTTGTCGGATGTGGTAGAGAAAACAGTAGAAGTCCAAGTAGGTTGGATGGTTACTTTCTTGTTGGGTGAAGCTGTGCCCCAGATGTTGACATCCATTTGCTGTTGCAGGACCATGTTGTCGTTAAAGATAGAGGCAATTTCAACTTTGGCTTTTAGAGTAGCCACATTCAGAATACTGAATAATAATAAAAGTACTTGATGCTTTTTCATGTGAATCAAATGATTAAGATGTTTCTATTTATTCTTGGATTTAGGGATAAAGACTGCATCTATCGGAGCAATCTTTAGTTTTTCGGAATATTCGGTTATGAAATCGGATAGATTTATTTCTTGCTCTTCTAATGAAGGATTGGCACATACGACAGCATTTTCAAACTGGCGAATGATGATATCCGGTCGGTTATAAATTTTTATGGAGTGAATCTGTAGCTGTTCCATGCCTTTTATCGTAATCGTTAAGGTTTGTTTGCCGGCGGATACTTTCGGCCTTCTGAAGTAAAATGAGTTTTCATTCTTTTCGTGGCCCACTAGCCCATAGAGGTCGGTGAAAAACTCTTTGGTCTTTTTTTCTGGTTCATAATCGGGTAAGTTGGAGAGAGAAGCATAAATAAAGCGTGGTACAAGATCTGAACTGGCATCGGGTGAGGTAATTGTTTCAGCTTCAATGAAGATTGTGATGTCTCCCGTTGGGAGTTCCACATTTTCTATTGAAAGTGTGGATGATTGAGTGGCGGGTTTTATTATGATTGAGTTTCCTTGGGTAGACATACAGCAGTTTTCACCTTTAAGGATGCCTTTGTGTAGTAGCTCTGCGGGAGTTCCGGACAGAAGGTTCGGGGAGGATTTGGCATATCGGATGAGTTCTCCCTGTATGCGTCCAAAACTACAAGGCTGTATCCAGGAGGGCAAGAATGAATAAGAATCGGGCACTGTAGTGTAGGCCCCCAGACAAGAAGCGGTTGCTACTCCAAAACGTCTCAGACGTTCTGCATGATGCTGGTCGCTGTCGTCCATCAGTTTCAGTACAACATAGCGAAACTGTGGAGAGAGCGGATTGAACTTATCCCAATACAAATGAGTATTTACTGTTCTGGAGAATCCTCTCCAACCATCGTTGTGCTGTACTAAACCTTCTGATTCTATGCCGTTCAATATCCCTACGGCCTGTTGATTAATAGGGTGTTGTCCGTCGCAGGTGATAATAAAATTCTGCCCCATTCGCTTCCGTAAATTTTTCAGGAATTGTAGGTCACCGGCTTGCCATATATTTTGACCATTAATCCATCCTCCGTCAGCTTGACCGTCGTTATTAGTATCCCAACTTTCATGTTTGGACACATCAAAGTAGTTAACGTCAAAAGCAATGCCATCTAATTTCTTTAATATACCGTTGTCTGGATTGAACCAATGATGAATTTCATTTAGAAGAACGTTGGCTGCTGTTTTGCCATTCTTATCTTTTGGGCAGGCTGATGATAGGTTATAGTAAAACATGACATCGTTTCCCCAGATTCCTCCTGCAATGGGAGCCACGTATGTCTTTCCGGCTTTGAAAGAACGGCTTTGTGTATTTGTCTTTCCACGTTTCAGGATGAGAGTACTTGTAGATGAATCAATGGATTTGATATGAGCTATTTCAGAGTTATACCAAAGTTTGTTGCCCTGTTCGTCCAGTTCTACAAGTAGCACATAGTGTGGAATCCATCGTCTGGGTGACGTATTCCGGTAAACGTATGCTTTTTCGCGAAAGCAGTCGATGGCTTTTACTTGAATGTGAGTTTGAGATGATGTGCAATCTTCAGATAAAAGACTGCCAGTTTCATATATCCAGTGCCCGGGAAAGTATTTCTTGTTTATTTCCGGATAATCATTCACCTGTCTGGCCTCTCCGTTAAAGTGTAGTAATAAGAGCTTTTCGGGGTATGTCTCTGCAAAGCGATTGAGCCAACTGTACAAAATAGTATCGATTTTAAGCTCTTCGCAAATGTATTTTCGAAGGAGTCCCGAGGAGGTTGCATATTTCTTTTCCCAAGTGCCATAATCGGTATGAACGTCCCGTTTCATTTCTCCGCGGAAATGAAAAAACTGAGGATATTGGCTGTTAAAAGCTGTTTTGCCTATTGGTTTATTCTGCTGCGAAAATAAGTGAGCAGGCAATATACTTATAAACAATAGAACTAAAAAAGATGTCTTGTTCATAACATAGATTGAGTAATGGTTTTATGAGTGCAAGTATAGGCTTTTTGAATGAGAACCTTTAGAAAGCATGTAACAGATACTCTTATATATGTATCATTCTTATCTTTTTATACATAAGAGGCAAAGCCTATATGTCCCTGTATCTTCTGATTGTAACCATTGTTGTTCCTGATGTAACCATATTTATTTTTCTATTGCCTGTTCGGGACTTAACCTCTATATTTGAAGCTTCTTATATAATTTATGGTGACTATATACGAGTTTACAGAAGAAAAGAATGTAGGGAAACTTTGCCACGTTCCCCTACAAATGGAACAATTTAATTATAAACTATATGGATTAATCCTTTCTCTATACGCTTTCTCACAGTCTTTAATTTCTTGTTCTGTGAGTTTCCTAACGACATACTTTCCATTCTTATATACATAAGTATATCCATTGTTGTCCTTAGGATGCATAAAAAATGAATACACTCCATTTGGATTTTTAATTAATTTTTCCATATTTAACACCTCCTTTCTTAATAATGTATCGCCTCCTATTTATACATTTATTAAGAAAGTAGCAAAAGGTATTACAAATGTAATACTTTTATTTGATTTTCTTAAGCAAACTTCGTATATTTGTGGCGTGTCTATGAAAATAGGCACGCTATTTTTGTTGGAACAGCCCAAACGCCGCCAAACTACCACATGAAAGCTAAGGGCTATTAAACTCACTCATGGGTGAAGTATGTTCTTGCGTCAGTATTTGACGTAGGACTGCTCCTATGAGTGAGTGGGATGTGGTAGTCCCCGGCGGCGTTAGGCAGTGGTTCTACGTCTTTTTTTTGTATTCGTACATCGCTGTTTTTGCAGAGAGTTTTCTTAGTATTAACTTAATAAAAATGTACGATTATGAAAAAGATTATGTTTTTATTGGCTTTTTTGCCAATGTTTGTATTTACTGCATGTTCAGATGACGACAAAGATGAACCTCAATTGGGGTCCTACCAAGTGGTTAATCAATCTTACTTTGAAGGTGGAAAAGTTGCTGAATTAGATGGCACAATGTACAACTGTGTTGTAGTAGAATTTGATAAGGATAATAATCCTATCAAACAAGACTACATTGGGACCATCAAGTCTAAAACAGGTAAAAGCGACATTATTGAAACAGATAGTAAATGCAGCTATATTGGAGTAACGTTTTATATGCTTCCTGATGATAGTAAATACGAGTCTATCAACAAAAGATTTATGATAGGCGATACTTTTCAAATTAATTTGGGAAAAACAACGATTGTGACAATGACTAATGAGACTCCTACGACTACAGTTAAATAAGTAACAAAAAGAGCCGTATCATTTACGGCTCTTTTTTACAGGGACCCCATCCTTCATTTCATATTTCTTGGGGTCATGTCTTATTGCTTTCAGCAGGAGTTTATTATACTCCTCCATAGTAACCACCCGCATATCGGGTTTTTGAGTTTCTTTTTTACCGGCCATATATCAAGTCCTCATATTTTAGTCTTCGTTCCATTCTATACAAAAATAGATTAAATCTTTGGGTTTCACAAATTTTTCTTGTGTTATATCTAAAGACAAACTCGTCTACGTACTTTTGAAGGTGCTTCTTCGATACCTTGTTATAAATACCTATTATCCCTCTCTTGAATATACCCCAAAAGCCTTCTATGGTATTAGTGTGAACATCTCCATATCCGTAGAGCTTTCCTGCATGATTTACGCTTTCGTGGGTATAGTATTTGTCGATATCCCCATAGTTCCATTCATCTGAGTATATTGTAGCTCCCTCTTTTACGTATCCTCTTATGAAAGACAAGAGAGTAGCGGCTTTGGTGTTTTCTACAACCTTGGCAATCAATCTCCCATTCCTTTCCAACATCCCAAATACCGGAACCTTATCCTTATAGCTTCGTCCTTGGCATTTCTTAACTTTCTTATCTTTATGCCTATTCTTATTCTTCCCTCCGACAAATGTCTCATCAATTTCCACTATCCCTTCAAGTGGTGGAGGGTCTTCTTCAAAGCATACCCTTATTCTTTGCAACATAAACCATGCAGTCTTTTGGGTGACATGTATATCTCTGGCTAACTGACAAGAAGAGATGCCTTTCTTATGAGCCGTGGATAACCATATAGCGATAAACCACTTCCGAAGTGGAACTTTAGTATTATCAAATAACGTTTTCGTCTTAACATTGAAATACTTTTTTGTGTTATTACAAAAGTATTTATTATCTTTGCACTTGTAAACCTTAGATGTTTCATCAAAAGGAGATACAACCTTATTGGACCACCTAAGTTTCTCTAAGTGCTTAATGCACGCTTTCTCAGTTGGAAAGGCAGCATTAAAATCGGCTAATGAGGAAAAATTGGCAATCATAGTATTTAACGTTTTTGTTTGCTGTAAATATAGCTATTTATTTGGACAAAAACAAATATTTACCGTAAAATTGTATATAGTCACCTAATTTATAATGTTCAATTCTTAAGTTCATCTTATATGAAGACATCACTTTTTTGGACTGCGGCTACTACCTTGTTGACTATTGGTTCTGCATCTGCCGCTGTCACGACGTCCCAAGCAGACAAATCGGCTTCTAAAACACGTCCGAATATTCTTTTCTGCATTGCTGATGATGCCAGTTACAGGCACTTCGGAGCAAATGGCTCTTCTTGGGTTAAAACTCCCGGATTTGATCGTGTAGCAGAAGCAGGTGTTTTGTTTACGAACTGCTATACGCCTAATGCAAAATCTGCTCCTTCTCGCTCTTGTATTCTAACCGGGCTTTATTCTTGGCAACTTGGGGCGGCGGGTAATCATACTCCTATTTTCCCGGATGATTTGAAAGTGGTGACGGAAGCTTTGGAAGAGAATGGTTACCAGGTTGCTTTTACGGGAAAGGGTTGGGGACCGGGAGATGCAGGTGTTAAAAATGGTGCTCCCCGAAAATTGACAGGTACACCTTATCTGAAACATAAACTGACTCCGTTGACAACAGGAGTTAATAAGGTTGATTATTTTAGAAATTTCCAAGATTTCTTACAGGAAAAGGAGGGGGATCAGCCATGGTTCTTTTGGTTTGGATGCTTTGAACCACATCGGAATTATGAATATGGTTCTGGTGAGAGACTTGGTGGAAAAGATAAAACTGTAATTGATGACTTACCTCCCTTCTGGCCTGATAATGACGTGGTACGTACCGATATGCTCGATTATGCCTTTGAAGTGGAATATTATGACAATCTCGTCAATCGTTTTTTGGACGAACTGGAGAAACGGGGGGAGCTGGATAATACTATCATTATAGTGACTTCGGATAACGGAATGCCGTTTCCCCGGAGTAAGGGAAATAATTATGAATATTCCAATCACATGCCTTTGGCTGTTATGTGGAAAAATGGTATTGCCAATCCCGGAAGAAAGGTCAGCGACTATGTAAGCTTTGTAGACTTCGTTCCCACTTTCTTGGAAGTAAGTGATATAGGGGTACAACAATCGGGATTAATTCCTCCTGCGGGGAAGAGCATGGTGGATATTTTCAAAACTTCAAAAGCCGGCATTGTATCAAAAGACCGGAATTATACATTGTTGGGTAGAGAACGGCATGATTATGGTCGCCCGTTGAATCAAGGCTATCCAATCCGTTCCATATTGCAGAATGACTTATTGTATGTTACGAATCTGAAACCAGAACTTTATCCTTGCGGAAATCCGGAAACAGGGTATACGGATTGTGACGGTTCTCCTACAAAGACTGAGATTCTCCGTATGAAACGTTCCGGAGAAAATAGTTACTATTATGACATAACATTCGATTTCCGCCCTGAAGAAGAACTTTATGATCTGTCGGTAGATAAAGACTGTATGAATAACTTGGCTGGGAATGAGAAATATGCAAAGATAAAGAAGGCTATGAGGCAACTTCTGTTCGATGAACTGCGGGCACAGAAAGATCCGCGGGTAGTAGGGGATGGAGATACTTTTGACCGTTATCCATTCTGGAAGAAAAACTCCAATGATTTTTATGAGCGTGTGCAAAGTGGAGAAATTAAAGAACCGTGGAAGATGTCAGGATTTGTATCTCCTACTGATTTTGAAAATCATCCTGACAATAAGTAACCAGATGGGGAAAATTATTTCATAACAAGATATCAAGTTACAAGGAAAGCTTGAAGTGAAATAATTGCTATCTTTGCTATGCGATATGAACTATAGTCCTTAATCATCATGAAATGGCAACTTTGTAAATAGCTTCGTTTAGTATAATAGGGCAATAGCTAAGTCTGTTGCCCAACTTAATCGTGACAGTTTCCGTCATAAGATATTAAAATACTAAACATACAAAAAGAAGTAATTACAATGAATACGAAAACATATCCGCGTACCAACGATTATCAGACTATCTATCTGAATACCATAATCAAGGATCCGAATATCATAGTTGGTGATTACACCATTTACAATGACTTTGTAAATGATCCGACTCAATTTGAGAAGAATAATGTTCTCTATCATTATCCTATCAATCAAGACCGCCTGATTATCGGAAAATTCTGTTCTATTGCCTGTGGGGCAAAGTTTCTTTTTAACAGTGCCAACCATACATTGAAATCCTTGTCCAACTACACATTCCCCTTATTCTTTGAAGAATGGGGATTGGATAAGAAGAATGTAGCCTCAGCATGGGATAATAAAGGTGATATCATTATAGACAATGATGTCTGGATAGGTTATGAAGCCGTAATTATGGCAGGCGTGCATATAGGTGATGGAGCTGTTATCGCAGCCCGAGCAGTAGTAACTAAAGATGTTCCTCCTTACACCATAGTAGGAGGAACACCTGCCAGAAAAATACGGATGCGATTTGAGGAAGAGACAATCGCCAGGTTACAACAGATACAATGGTGGAACTGGTCTGTTGAGAAGATACGTCAGTCCTTACCCTATATCATGGACGGAACGGTTGACAGACTTATCTAATTTCTCTTTTTGTATCAGAATCATATCTCCATCTTTCACCTTATGTTTCTGGGGCGGTTTGTTGCCTGAAATGGTAATTATACCATCATCGAACATACGTTTCACCTGATTGGCAGAGAGTGAGAAATATCTTCTGATTAATGATGATAATTTGAGATCAAACTCAAACTCGCACTTGATGTAGATTTTGATAACCTCATTGGATAGATTCAGTAAATCTTCCAATGAGGTATCAGGAATGACTTCATATTCTACGCTACCATAATCCAGCCTCAGGTTATTCTTTCTTTCCATTTCAGTAGAAAAAGCATACTTCCAGGCCGCATCTTTATCATTCATTGAAAAACTCTGGAATAATGTCTTGTCAATCAAATCCGGTTTACTGCGTGATAACAAAGTGAGGTTACAAGTGTTGTCGCACTTCACACATCTGTAAATCAACCATACATCTATGTTTTTCTTTTGAGCGTTCATCCTGAACTTGTCGCTACAATAAAATCGGTCACTATCGCAGTGGCTGCACTTCTTAATTAATAAAGGGGTATTCTTCACCTTTACTTCCCATGTAATTGTTGTCTCCATAAATAAGCTATTATCTTTCTTTGCGGGTTAAGTAATTTTCCGACAAAGTTGGATATTAGCCATTTGCATAATTCACAAGATGTCACAAGACGCTATGAAATATTCTTTATTTACCTGTCAAGTTCGTCCATCATTTGGGTTATTTTCTCTTTCAGTTTATCCAGAAATTGTGTCCTGCTTTTCTTCCTGTTCCTGATTTCAAGAAATATCCGGTAGAAATCACCAATCTCAATATCAAAAAGAGTTTCGCAACAGAAAGCGATGTCTTTCAGGTTCGTGTTGCCATTATTAAAGCATTTTCCGGCATATAGCGCATAAATGAATTCTACCAATGAAACCTTACTTTCCGTCCATTGCAATAGTTTGTTTTCTATGATGGAGGTGAACTTAAGGTGTAGTTTCTCCGATAACGCATCAATCTCCGTGGAGAGATAGTGAGTGAGTTGCTTATTTGCTAAAATCTCTGCTACGCTGGAATCATGCAAGGTGGAAAAAGAAGTATCTCTGTCCAACGAGTGACAGTGAACATCTGAAAGGATATCATAATGCTTTCTCATGAAATACAGATGATCTGAGTCGGTTTTACCGGATTGATAATAGTTATAGAAATTCTTGTCTGAAGAGACGTTCTTCAGACTTTCGTATTCTTCCTTCAGATATTTATATTGGACTGACGGTGATTTCCCAATCCGGTTCTTTTCAATCTGATACAGACGGATATAAAATATCAGTAGACCGGATATTTGTGGTTTCCGGACTTTAAAGAAAAGAATCTCCTCCTCGGGATTAATAAACTGATAATCCGCAACGGCTGCTTTTAGCCGGGCGAGTGAAGTCTGTATGAAGCCGACTATTTGCTTTATCTTATCAAGAATATCAATATCTTGTTGCTCAATTCTTTTGATTTCTACTTCTATATCTTGCTTAATGTTCTTTACGAAATTCTCCATTCGCATTCAGCGCATCCATAACTTTCAGGCGGTTGCTGCGAAACCAGCTAAAAGTCTGAATAGCAAATTACAATTGCCTTGCAGAGGCAATGTAGTTAATACTAAAAATGATAAAATGAAAAACCTGTCCGAATAAGAATTATTCAAACGAAAGAAATTAGCCTGTGGTTTGTGAGGCTAATATTAAGCAATAACAAATTTAAGAATTGTACCCAAAATATCTGCTTTTAGAATTCGGGGCAAATATAGTCCTTTTTTTGTAAATCCCCTAAATCTACAGTCAAAATGTAGATTCAGAAGATATTTTTTGCTGGCACCGAAATTTGCTATTCGCGTTCTATATTTTGCATCCTGAAATTTGGTTGAGGATAAATTAGTATCTTTGTTATTCATTTTAACCACGACATTTCAGATGGATGGCAATTCTTATATATATACCGATCTTTCTGCTCTTCCTGCAGATGAACATGAAGCGTATTTGGCAGAAGGATTTGGTGGGGTTTGCACAGGTGGAACGGCTGTAATAGAGGTTTTTTCAACCAGCTGCCGAATATCCAAAAACGACCTGGTGACAGTTTTGCCGCTACAGTCAGTGTCAATCCGTGAGGTAAGTCCCGATTTCTCCATGACTTTTTTCAAAATAGATAAAACGATGTTCTTGGATACCATGAGTAGCTTGGGGAAGATCACTCCTGATTTTTTCTTTTATATGCGGAAGAATTTCCAGTTTCGGTTGACTCGGGGTGAAGTTCAGAGATTTCTTAGTTTTTGCCGTGTAATTGATTTTCGGAACAGTTCTGGCGATCCCGCTTTCCGGCGGGAAACCATATTACACTTGTTGCGTATCTTTTATTGGGATTTCTATGTTCATTTCCACAAGACCGTAAGCCGGGAGGGAGCACCTGTTCCCTTGAATTCTAATTAAGGAGAACATTGCTTTCCGGTTTGCAATGCTGGTCTATGAACACTATAAGCAACATAAAGAAATGGCATTTTATGCGGATAAGCTGTGCATAACTCCTCAATATCTGACCCGAGTTATTCAGGAGGTAAATGGCCAGTCAGCCCGCGAGTTACTTGCAGGTCATGTTGTACTTGAGGTGAAGGCATTGCTTCGGGACGCTAATCTTGAGATAAAAGATATTGTGCGGCAGACGGGCTTTTCAAACCAATCGTCGCTAAGTCGCTTTTTTCGCCGGCATACGGGTATGTCTCCGACAGAATACCGGCGTACAATTCATATTATTCGATAACTACAAAACCTGATAAATGGAACGACTGGAAACACAAACTTGCAATGGAGATAGTACATCTTTTGAAAAAGAGATGTCGGCATTGTTACATGAACAGATTTTCTTGACAGATAGCGTGTTTGCCCGTCTGCCGATGGGTGTGGAAATTTACGATGCGTCAGGCATACTCCGTTGTTTAAACGAGCGGGCACGACTTATGTATGGTGTTGAACTCGATGCGGTAATAAACAAAGTCAATCTGTTTAAAAGTCCCTATATGAACGAGGTGCTTTTAGCGAAGATTCAATCCGGGGAAGACATTGTGCTTGAATTTGAGTATGATTTCGACCGGGTGAATAAAGAGTATTTCCGTACTTCCAATAAAAATACCATTATCTACGAGGTCAAGGTTGTTCCGATTACCAATAAGAAAGGGACTATCGTAGGTCATATATTGCTCACCAATGATGTGACTTCTACCAAAGAGGCGGAGTATCGGACTGAAGAAAGCAAGAAAAATCTGGAGATGGCGATGGAGGCTGCGAATATGTCTTCATGGGTATACGACGTGTACAAAATGGAGTTCGGGGTATTGCATGGAAATTCTGTTTTCAAAAGTGGTATGTCCTTGGAGCAATTGTTACCGATGCTTCATCCGCAGGACTGCGCTCCATTAAAGGAACTCTTTTCCCGGCTGATAAACAAAGAAGTCTGGCAGGGACAGCTCACAGTACGTGTTTTTAATGAGCAGGAAGGAGAATTCCGGCATTATGAAAGTCGTATGCGGCTTTCGACCGAGCATTTTGGCAAATTGCAGATCGTAGGCACCTTGCTGGATGTAACTGAAAAGATCCGGATGGCAAAAAAGACACAAGATCTTTTGATTAAACGTGAATTGGCCATGAAGGTTAATGATATAGTTCATTGGGATTTCAATGTACAGACGCAAAAATTCGAATCTTGCAATGACCCGGTGAACGATTATGCTTCTGATAAGTTGGTATCCTTGGAAGAGTACTTGAATGTGATTCATCCCGAAGATAGGTCTTTGGTCAATGATGCATTGCAATCTATGCTGTTGGGGCGGAATATGAATATAAATCTTACTTGCCGCATTCAGACCAGGTATGATGATACATGGCAATATTGCAATATTACGGGTGTTCCTTTCGAATTCGGAGAGGCAGGAGAGGTTATCCGTTATACCGGATTTAGACAGAATATTTCCAAACTCCACCAGTTGAACGAAGAGCTTAAAGAACGGAACTACAAGATGGAGCTGACTTTCAAAACTGTTGGTATGTCCTACTGGGATTACGATGTGAAGACCCGGCAATATCGGTCATTCAATGACCCGGTGAATGATTTTAATCCTAAAAAAGCAATTATGCCCGAGGATTATTTGAATGCTGCTCATCCTGAGGATACGGAACGTGTTCGTGAAAATATGATCGGCATGTCTGTCGGGCAGTATAAGGAATTTTCGCTTCAGTATCGCTCCCGTACCAAATGGGATCAGGATTGGCAGACACTGATTGTTACCGGGCTTCCGTCTGAACGCGACAAGAAGGGAAATGTCATTCGCTATACCGGTATCGCTTTCAACAATACGAAGTGGGAAAAAATGGCTCAGGAGCTGAAGGAACTGAAGGATAAGGCCGAACTCTCCGACCGGCTGAAATCGGCATTCCTGGCCAATATGAGTCATGAAATACGTACACCATTGAATGCTATTGTAGGATTCTCCGAATTGTTGGTCGATAGTGACGACCCGGATGAAAAGAAGGAGTATTGGCATATCATCGAGTCCAACAATGACTTGTTACTGCGACTAATCAATGACATTCTGGATCTTTCGAAGATTGAGTCGGGAATTATTGACCGGAAACGGGAACGGTTTAACCTGACGCAACTGTGCAATGAACTCTATGTGATGATGCGGTCGAAGATTCTGAATGCTGACGTGGAGTTGGTTCAAGATAATCCTTGTACTGAATGTTGGATCTTTCTCGACAGTAACCGGCTTAAGCAAGTATGGATGAATTTCCTGACCAATGCGATAAAATATACCAGATCGGGATATATCAGAATGGGATACTCTGTTGAAAATGAAGGAATCCGGTTTTATGTAGAGGATACAGGGGCAGGTATCCCTAAAGATTTGCAGGATAGGGTTTTCGGTCGCTTTCAGAAGCTAAATGAATTTGTTCAAGGTACAGGACTTGGATTGGCAATCTCCCGGGCAATTATTGAAGCTGCGGATGGAGAGATCGGATTCACTTCTGAGCAGGGGATTGGATCAACCTTTTGGGCATGGATTCCATGTGAAATCTTTCAGCATGGAGATGTCGGTTGTCCGGAAACATCTCTTTCAAGCCGTTGTCCGGTGTTTAGCGAAAGCGGTGACAGGAAACTCAAAATTTTGGTGGCCGAAGATAACGACAGCAATTTTTTGTTAGTGCGGAATATTCTTAAGGATTACGACTTGTTACGGGTGACCAATGGTGTAGAGGCTGTTGAGGAGATTCGTAATGGGAGGTTTGATTTCGTACTTATGGATTTGAAAATGCCTGTCATGGACGGTTTGGTAGCGACTCGGAAAATTCGGGAGTTCAATAGTGACATCCCGATTGTAGCACTTACAGCCAATGCTTTTGATGCTGACCGTGCCAGTGCTATGGATGCCGGATGTAACGCTTTCTTGTCCAAACCGGTAAAACAGAAGCAACTGTTTGAACTTCTTTCAGGAGTCTGTCGGTAAGTTTGAGATAAATAGCAACTCACTTTAACAGATAGCTTATCTTGTCTATTTGGGAGTGTGTTTCAAAGGCAATCGTGGAAACAACTTCCTGAACCGTACCAAATGCGTCGTAATATTGCTTCCGGCTATAATAAACGTCACAGCCAGGATAATCAATACAATTCCGCAACACAATCTCGGTGTCAGGCTTTCCCCGAAAATCGTTACTCCGAAGAATACGGCCGTTACAGGTTCCAAAGCTCCAAGGATAGCTGTAGGAGTGGAACCTATATATTGCACGGCTTGCGTCGTACAGAGAAAGGATATAGCTGTAGGGAAGATAGCTAATGCAATCAGATTCCCCCATAAATACCATTTATCGACAACGTGCAGGCTTTGCCCGAAATCTACACGGACTAAAAAGAGCGACAGGCCGAAAAGCAATACATAAAAAGTAACTTTAAGTGTTGCCACGTCTTTTAATATCGGCCGGTTTACCCCCACAATATAGATAGCGTAGGAGAGGGCTGATGCCATGACTAACCCAACGCCAACCAGACTGAGGGTTGTACCGTCACCTCCTTTGTAAAGTAACCCTATACCGCTTAGAGCCAGAAAGATACATAAGACTGTTTGTAATGTGACTTTCTCTTTGAAGGCGACAGCCATAATCAGCGCTACCAAAATCGGATAGACAAACAGTATTGTTGAGGCAATACCGGCTTCCATATAGTTGTAGCTTTGAAACAGGGTAAGAGAAGATATGGCAACCAACCATCCCAGTATGACTAACGGCAATATTTCTTTCCGTTTCAGACTGAAACTTCTGCCTCTCGCTTTGAGCATAATCCCCAAGATGGGAATGGCAAACAGGTATCTGAAGAAAAGAACGGAATCCGGATTCATACCTTCCTTATATAGCGGAAGGGTAAAGAGGGGATTCATACCATAAGTGGCGGCAGCAACAGCTCCCAATATATATCCTTTGACCTTCGTATTCATAAACACTAAATTATTTCTTAGTTCTGGTTTTCTTTTTTTGGGGGAGCAAAGGTAAATCTTTTCTTTATATATTATTATCACAGACCTCTTAATTTTTGCTCTTTCTTTCCTTGCCTGACTTTATATCTGAGAAGTGCCGTGATCTATCAGAATATATATTGAACCCCGAATTGGTATCCTACATATACTTGTTGTAATCTTGTGGAGCCCGTCTTCTTCCATAATGAATGATTAGGGAATATTTTGTGGTTATTGATATCCTTTGTTTCCATATAATTAATGCCTACTCCCGCAAATAACTCAATGTGTTTTCCGATTCTGAAAGCCGGAATCAACGAATAGCCTCCATTCAATACCGGCTCGTCCGAATCATTGCCAATAGTTGAGAATTTAAGCTCATTATTGATTCTGAACCAGGGAGTGACAGGAATATGTGCACCGAAACCGCCTTCGGCTACCAGTGAGCTATTGATTGTTTTGTGGTTATATCCGACACCTATGATGCCATAAGTATATTTACCACCCGAGCGGAATGATGCCACCGTGCTTCCTATGGCATCATAAGTAACGGCAACTCCCATTTCACCATTCTTAATGATATTGATTAGTCCGATAGGGCAGTCACTATTATCAGCTATATTTACCAACCCTGAGAACTGAACCCCTCTTACGTTCTTTGCAATATTGACTAATCCTGCAAATTGAACACCGGTCACATCTTTGGCAATATTAGTCAGCCCGGCAAACTGGAAACCTTTCATCTCCGAAGCGGTATTTGCCAACCCTCCCAGTTGGAAACCATTAAAGCTGTTTTTATTTATATTGATTAATCCTGCAACCTGCAATCCTTGTCCGTCATTTCCTACATAATTTGACAGTCCTGCCCATTGAAGTCCTTTTGCATCATTGAGAATGATGTTCGAGAGTCCTCCCCAAGTGAGCAATTCCTCGTTTTTGGAAACACCTATCAATAAATTGAGGGAGACTTGATTGGTATACTCCGATGCATGCATTCCGTTGGTGCTCAGAGGTGGTACAAAGCTTAACTGAAAGGCCGACTTCTTGTTCTCATCTGTTTGGGCGGATAATGTACTATAAGCCAATGCGCATAGTATGAATACTAAAATTTTCTTCATCTTTTTGTTTTTCTTCGTTATTAATCTTTTTATTTTCACTCTTTTAATTCCGGCAACGAAGATAAGCCGAATTAGCTTGCCATCGGGAATTTGTAGACCAACCTCCCTGTTTCTGATGACGAAATAGAGTGAATTAGAGACTAACTATTTTTCTGCTATTGTTTATTTCTTTGCGGTTATGAATTAATTCACCACAGAGTAACACAGGGTATCACAGAGTTTAATCA